>ERZ1106944.2-NODE-2-length-257067-cov-11.105808_pt1 | contig 257067 bp, 242 predicted proteins | sample MGYA00403672_ERZ1106944 | MGnify/ENA primary metagenome ERZ1106944 (study PRJEB35170, sample SAMEA104062454) | human gut metagenome | biome: human gut; feature: human-associated habitat; material: faeces | place: Denmark | collected 2012-10-16 ...
TCGCTTTTATTAAAGTCATAGGTTTTATCCCTCCCTTATACCTATTGCGCTTTTTCGCGAAAAGCCCCGCTATTTCTTCATTTTTCATCATTTCATCACAATTAAGCCCGCAGTTTCTCCAATAAAAAAGGAGCGTCTGCTCCTCATGCGTCCTCTGTCAGTTTACATTTCAGCTTGTTCAGAATTTTCTTTTCCAGCCGCGACACCTGAACCTGCGAGATTCCCATTTTTTTAGCGATCGCTTCCTGATTATATTCCAATTCATAGCGCAGGTAAATCAGATACTGTTCGCGCTGTTCCAAATGCCCGATCTCCTTTTTCAGCGCCAGCTTCATCGGCACATCTTCGCCATGCCGGTCTTCGACCTTATCTTCCAGTTTAATCGTAGAACCGTCTTTTTGATAAAACGCCTCGTCCATCGAAGCCAGAAACTGATTCGCTTCCATCGCTAACATGACGTCGTTTTCCTCCACGCCTAAATCCTCGCCGATTTCCCGATACGTTGGTTCCCGCTGCAGTTTCTGCGCCAGCCGTTCGCGGCTTTTCTGAACCTGCAGATAACGTTCTTTCAGCGAACGGGAAATTTTCATCTGGCCTTCGTCGCGAAAATAACGCTTGATCTCGCCGAGGATGATCGGTACGGCATAGGTTGAGAACATCACGTTATAGCGGGTGTCAAAGTTGTTGATCGCCTTCATTAAGCCCAGGCATCCGATTTGAAACAAGTCCTGAGCCGAAGAATGCGTCTTGAAGCGGTTGACGATCGACCAGACCAGTCCGACGTTGCGCAGCACACACTGTTCTCTGGCCTGTTCGTCGCCCTGCTGGGCCTGATGCAGAAGATCGAAGAATTCCTGCTGATCATTCATGAAATTGGAGCTGCTTGACAAGCCGGACGGTTGTGCCTTCGCCAGGATGAGAACAGATTTCAAATTCGTCGGAGAAGCTCTCCATAATCGTCATCCCCATCCCGGATCGTTCCAGATCCGCCCGCGTTGTGTATAATGGCTGGCGGGCCAGCGTAATGTCTTCGATCCCGACGCCTGAATCCTGGACTTCAATCGTAACCCGATGGGTTTCATCATACGATACGCTGACCTGGACCTGACCTTCCTCCCGACCCTGATAACCATGAATCATACAGTTGACGACCGCTTCGGCCAGGATGGTTTTGATCTCCATGATCTCATCCACAGTCGGATTGAGCGGCATCAGAAAAGCCACGGCGCTGGTGCGGGCAAACGCCTCGTTTTCCAGCTTGGCGTCAAAGCTCAATGTCATCCGGTTCATACATGTACCTCTTTTCTATCGTTCTCCTTTTCCACCCGCATGATCTGAAAGATCCCCGACAAAGCGAACAGCCGGCGGATAGCGGGTGAGATGTTCTTTAAAATCAGCTCGCCCTGGTAGCTTTGAACCTGATTGTAGCGGGCTAATAAAAAACCAATACCGGTGCTGTCGATAAAGGTCACGTCCTTGAAATCAAATTTCACCACGGGCGCCTGGACCCGGTCTATTTCACGGATTACATCAGCCTTGATCTTGAGAATCGACAAATTGTCCAGATCCCCGCAGAAGGCGAAGATCAAAGCATCATCCTGTTGAATGCACTTCATATTGCATCCTCCTTTCCTCTTCATTGTAATGGAAGCCCTTTTTGTTGTGGAAATATCCGCTAAAACAAGTGTTTTTGCGACATTCTTTTCATAGTGTGCCGGGGTCCAGGTAAACGTTTTCCAACGTAAAAAAGCCGCGGAGAAAGCAGCGGCTTCATCGGGATAGTTCATCATTTTTGCGCGTTTATCCCGGACTACAGGTCGTGTCGCGAATTGTCAGAACAACAGTTTTTTCCATGTTTTCAAAAGAATATCAATGAAATCCAGCGGCATGATCGCCTCTTCCGCCACCAGATCCTGACCGATCTGCGTCCCATCCTCAAAATGCAGGATTACCCGGCCGACGGTTTCGCCAGCCTGAATCGGTGCTTTTTTCTTGTCCAGCACAATTTCGGTATTGATCAAGGCGGACTGAGCGCCTTGGGCGACGATGTGGCCGATCGCCTCTTTGGTGACCAGACGGACCTCGTCCGGCTTGCCGTTATCGACCTTGATCGTCGTTACCGGCGTGCCTTTTTCCATTTCGATCTGATAGCCGTAGGTGCTGAATCCATAATCCAAAAGCGCGGAAGCTTCGCTGTTGCGGACATCGCGCGTCGGCTCGCCCATCGCGACGCCGATCAGACGCAGACCGTCGCGTTTGGCCGTCACCGTGATGCAGTACATCGACTGAGTCGTGTAGCCGGTCTTCAGGCCGTCCATCCCCTGATAGGTGCGGATCAGCTTGTTCGTATTGACCAGCCAGAATTTGTTTTCCGTATCGGCCCGGATATAGTCGTCATACGTCGAGGTAAAGCGCAGGATATCGTCCTGACCTTCCTGAATCAGCGCCCGGCCGATCGCCGCCATATCCTTGGCGCAGGAGTAATGGTTATCGTCGTGCAGGCCGGTGGCATTGACGAAATGGGTTTGTTCCAAGCCCAGCTGTTCCGCTTTTTCATTCATCATTGCGGCAAAGTTCTCCTCGCTGCCGCCGACCTTTTCCGCCAGCGCGACGATCGCGTCGTTGGCGCTGGCGACCGTCGAAGCCTTATACAGGTCTTCCACCGTCATGACCTCGCCGGTTTCCAGAAAAATCTGCGACCCGCCCATCGAGGAAGCATGCGCGGAAGCCGTCACTTCGGTATCCCAGCTCAGCTTGCCGTTATGGATCGCCTCCACCACCAGAAGCAAGCTCATCATTTTGGTCATCGACGCCGGATACAGCTTCGCAGACGAATTTTTTTCATACAAAATCTGCCCAGTTTCATAGTCAATCAAGATCGCCGCTTTTGCCGACGGCGTTAAATCGACGCCCTGCGAGGTCGTCGCATGGACGGAAACGAGAAATAAGGACAGCGCAATTACGATACTGGCAAGTTTTTTCATATCGACACCTCATTAACAGTGTATGGAGAAGCGCCCAAAATATGAAAAAAGGCAGCTTGTTTTCTGCCTGATTTCTATGATTTGTTTTCTGTTGCCGGCTTGCACCAGCGATCCATCCAAGCGGTAATCTCATAAAGTCGACGTACGCGGTGGGACGGCTTGCCGATCCGGCTCAGGCCGTGGCTTTCTCCCTTAAACAGGCACATCCGGGCTTCGACGCCGTGATGCACCAGCGCGTTGTACATCTGCATGCCCTCCTGAAGCAGACAGCGGTAGTCTTCAAACGAATGGATGAACAGCGTCGGCGTTTTGGCCTTATCCGCAAACTGCAGCGGCGACTGATCCCAGACCTTCTGCACGTCGCTCCACGGGTCGGCGCCCATCTGATCATTGTCAAAGGTAAAACCGATGTCGGCGTAACAGATTAAGGAAACCCAGTTGGCGATGCTGCGCTGGCTGGCCGCGGCCGCAAAGCGGTCGGTATGGCCGATCATCCAGTTGGTCATGTAGCCGCCGTAGCTGCCGCCGGTCACGCCGATTCGTTCAGCGTCAATCGCCGGATACGCCGCCAGAACGGCGTCGGTAAAGTTCATCAGATCGTCGTAATCGATCGTTCCATACAGCCCACGCAGCTCGGCAAACGCATTGCCCTTGCCGTTGGAGCCGCGGGGATTGCAGAACATCACGAAATATCCCTCGCTGGCCCAGAACTGCATCTCATGGAAAAATACCGGGCCATAGGCAGCCTTCGGTCCGCCGTGAATATTGAGGATTGCCGGGTATTTTTGATTGGGATCATAGTCCTTCGGTCTCAGCACCCAGCCGTCAACCTGAAACTCGCCCGCCGGAATACTCAGCGGCTCCGGTTCTGCGACGTAACAATCCTTCAGCACCGCTTCGTTGAAAGCGGTCAGCGGACGCAGCTCATTTGTTTTCAGATCGAAACAAACCAGCTCCGGCAGCTTCTGCTCCAGCATCGCGATCAGCCACAGCTTTTCGTCAGTCACGGCCAGCGCATGAATGGAGCCGTCCAGCTGCATGATTGTGTGCCAGGTACCATCCGCTTTCAGACAGCGGACTTCATCGAAGGCTCCAAGTGTATGCACCATGAACAGTCCGTCCGGGCGCATCTGCGTCTGTTTTCCCGAACCGTATTGACAATCACTGCCCAACGCGCTGCCCAAGCTTTCTTCATTTTCCGCCAACAGTTCCCGTTTTCCAGTTTGGGCGTCAAGCGTGTAGAAGAACGGATTTTCAACCGCTCCATAGCGTTTCTGATCGCTCATCGCAGCCAGAATCTGCGTCTTAGACAGCCATTGAATCTCGGCAATGCTGAACTGTCCCGGCTCCAACAAGCAATGAGATTCCAGCGTGTCCAAATCAATCCGGTACAGCCCTTCCTTCGGCTGACGAATCGTGACAAACGGCGCCCCAGAAACCACTAAATGGCCATGATCCGGGCTGATAACCGCGCGGGAAACGTGAAACTGCGGCTCGCACAGCGGTTTTAATTCATCCTGAGTTTCGTCATAGAGAAACAGCCGGCTGCGCAGACCGTTGGTATAACCGGCGCCGTCCTGATAGTACGGCTGTTCGCTGACGATCTGATAATCTGTCTCCGCCCTGCGCCGCTGATGCACGGCTTCGCGATCCGCCTCGCTCATTTTCCAATAATCCGCCGCCGTCAGATCAATCTGGGCAGTCAAAACATAAAGTCCCTTTTTGACCGGAACGATCTGCCGGACTTTCAGAGGCAGCGTGAAGGCTTTGACCGCCTCCCCGCCGTCGGTACGGATCCGGTAAAACGTCGTGGATTCGGCTTCCGGCTGCGGCTTTTCACCGCGGCTGGAAATAAACAGAAGCGTCTTTTCATCGTCCCAGACAAACAGGCTCTCATTGCCGGAGGTCAGCTGTTTCGGCTGGTCATGATCGAGCACAAACAGCTGGCCGGTGTACGCATCGTTTTCAATCCGCGTCCGCACCCAGGCCGGCTGACCGGCCGGCGACAACGCCAGTGCGGAAGGAAACTGCACGCGCTGGAAATGGTCAATCGTAATTTTATTCATGCGCGTTCTCCTTTAAATAATGATCGAACCAATCGGTCATCTCGCGCAGCCGGCGCACGCGGTGATGGCGTTTGCCGATCCGGCTCAGGCCGTGGCTTTCACCTTTAAACAGGCACATCCTCGCCTCCACCCCATGATGGACGATCGCGTTGTACATCTGCATGCCCTCCTGAATCGGACAGCTGTAATCCTCAAACGAATGGATAAAGACCGTCGGCGTTTTCACTTTATCCGCAAACTGCAGCGGCGACTGATCCCAGATTTTGACCATACCCTTCCACGGATCGGCATCCATCTGATCGGTATCGAAGGTGAAGCCGCAGTCGTCCGTGCCGATCATCGACACCCAGTTGGCGATGCTGCGCTGGCTGGCCGCCGCCCTGAAGCGGTCGGTATGGCCGATGATCCAGTTGGTCATGTAGCCGCCGTAGCTGCCGCCGGTTACGCCCAAACGGCGCGTATCGATCTGCGGCACGCGGTCTAACACGGCGTCGGTAAAGGCCATCAGATCTTCATAGTCGATCTGCCCATAGCGGCCGCGCAGATCGGCAAACCGGTCACCCTTACCATCAGACCCAGTGGGATTGCAGAAAAAGACGATATAGCCCTGTGCCGCCCAAAACTGCATTTCATGGAAGAACACCTCGCCATACGCCGTTTTCGGTCCGCCATGAATATCCAGAATCGCCGGATAGGACCGCTTTTTATCAAAGTCTGCCGGCTTCAGAATCCAGCCGTCCAGCTCATAACTGCCGCGGCTGACCATGAAATGCTCCGGCTTGGCGATCTCGGTTTCCACCAACAGTTCGTCATGAAAATGCGTGAGCTGCCGGGTCGTTTTCATTTCCGGATCCCAGCTGTAAAGCTCCTGCAGCTTCTGATCCTGTAAGCCGATCAGCCACAGCTGACCCTTGACCGTTTCAATCGCCTGAATCGCTCCCGGCCAGCTTAAAACCGCTTCGCTGCCGTGTTCATCAATCCGTAAAACCTCGTCCGCATAACGGTCCGTGTGCACGGCCAGCACGCTCTCGTCGGAAAACAGTACCTGCCGGCCGGAACCATAAATGACGTCCGTCATGACCGCGCTGGAGCCGATGTGGTTTTCCGTATCCAGCAGACAGCGGATTTCACCTGTCTCAATATCCAGCTGATAGAGCTTCGGGTTTTCCGTCGTTCCAAACGTTTTATTTTCGGACGCAAAGAAAACCGCTTGTCCCTGACGCCAGCCGATCTGGCGAATCCGCATCCGCCCCTGCTCGATCAGGCATCGGCGCTGATTCGCGGCCAGATCCAGGCAGACTAAGCCATCCTGTTCCCCACGCACAACCTCAAATTTTTTCACGCTCATTAAAACCCGGCCGTCCACAACAGCGAACTGGCTGACGGATTCGAGCGGTTCGCTCAGAGCTTCTATTTTCCCATCACACAAATTAACGCGAAACAGGCGGCTGCGGGTGCCCTCGATAAAGCCGCTGCCATCCAGCACAAACGGCGATTCGGTGACAACCTGATAGTCTTTCTCCGCCTTGCGCCGGTCCATAACGTCCTGACGTTCTTTTTCTGTCAATAACGCAAAATCCGGGCAGTCCTTGCGCACCTCCGCCGTCACTAACAGCTCCTGTTCGTTCAGCTTCTCCATCTGTTCAATCGCCAGCGGCAGACTGATCAGCATCCGGGCTTCCCCACCCCGGATATCAATCCGGTACAGATCGGTCTGTTCGCCATACGGCGAGCTGTCCTTCTGCCCCATCCGGCGCCGGGCGGAAAACAGAATCGTCTGATCATCCTCCCAAACATAATCCAAGACGCCTTCGCTGGTTAACCGTGCGGTGTGATGGCCATCGCAGAGATACAGACTTTTCGCATAGCCCTCATCGCGGCACTGACATTCAAGAAAGGCGGCGCGGCATCCATCAGGAGCTGCTTTCAGGTTCGATAAGAAATGCGCCTGATCAAAAAAATCAATCGTTACTTTATTCATAGGATTATTTCTCCTCCTGCTTACAGAAGCGGTTCATCCAGTCGGTAATTTCCTGCAGCCGGCGGATCCGGTGCAGCGGCTTGCCGCCGCGGCTGAGACCATGACTTTCGCCTTTGAACAGGCACATCCGGGCTTCCACTCCATGATGGACAATCGCGTTGTACATCTGCATGCCCTCCTGAATCGGACAGCGGTAGTCTTCAAACGAATGGATAAACAGCGTCGGGGTAACGCATTGATCCGCGGCCTTCAGCGGCGACTGGTCCCAGATCTTATTCACATCGCTCCACGGCGTGGCATCCATCTGATCATTGCCGAAGGAGAAGCCGATGTCGGACACCATGTTTTCCGAGACCCAGTTGGAAATCGAACGCTGCGAAGCTGCGCACGCAAATCGGTTCGTATGACCGATGATCCAGTTGGTCATGTAGCCGCCGTAGCTTCCGCCGGTCACGCCTAAACGTTTCGGATCGATCTGCGGATAGGCTTTCAGCACGGCATCGGTAAACTGCATAAAATCGTCGAAATCAATCGTGCCGAATTTTCCGCGCAGATCGGCGAACGCGTCGCCGCGGCCGTCAGAGCCATGGACATTGCAGAAGAAGACAAAGTAGCCCTCGTTTGCCCACAGCTGCATTTCATGATAGAACACCGGTCCATAGGAGCCGCGCGGCCCGCCGTGAATATCCAGAATCGCCGGATATTTTTTCGAGGGATCATAGTCCTTCGGCTCCAGCACCCAGCCCCAAAGCGGATCCGGCGTCTGCGCATAGTCGAGCCGTTTCGGCATCGCTACATAACATTCAGCCAGCACCGCGTCGTTAAAATGCGAGCGCTGCACGCATTCCCCCGTCTTTAAGTTTGCTTCGTAAATTTCCTGCAGCTTCATGTCTTTCATCGCGATCAAATAGGCCGTATCTCCGTGCAGGTCAAAACCGAAGATCGCGCCGTCAAACGGCAGCGCCTCCGTCCGGTGTCCCTGACTGTCAAAGCGAAACAGCGGCGTATGATCGGCATCGGTCATCACGGCATAGAAATCCGTGCCCGCAGCCTTCTTCATCGCGCTGCCGCCAAACGCGCAGTCCGTGCCGACAGCGTTGCCAAACGTCGCATCGTTATCATTGAACAGCGTCTGAGCCTTCGTCTGCGGATCAACCAGAAACAGCTTCGGTGTTTCACCAGCGCCGTATTTTTCACCATCGCTCATCGCGGTCAAAATCTTCTCACCATACCAATAGGCAAAGCTGATCTTCATTAAGCCCGGTTCGATCAGGCAGTCGGTCGTTTTCGTCACAAGATCCAGCCGGTACAGCCCGTCCTTCACTTCTTTGACCGCCGTGAAATCTGCGCCCCAGAAAACAACCTGATTGGTTTCCGCTTCCAGCTCCAGTCCGGAAACCGCAAACGTCGGCGAAGTAAGGAAGTCCACGGTTCCCCGCTTTGGATCCCAGAGTGCCAGACGGCTGCGCAGTCCATTGGTAAAACCAGAGCCGTCAAAATAATACGGCGCTTCGCTGACGATCTGATAATCTTGTTCTTCTTTTTTCTTCTTTAACAACGCCTGCTTTTCCTGTTCCGGAAGCTCAGCCATGCGAGAATAGTCAAGATGATAGCGGATCGTCAGAAACAGCCGTCCGTCCTTCATTCGTTTAAAACCGGTGACCGTATAAGGAATCGTCATCACCTTACGCGCTTCGCCCTGATGGATATTCAGCCGGTAAAAAACCGTGCGCTCCTCGCCCGCAGCCAGCGCTTCTTTATCCTTCGGATCCCGCAGCGAAGCAAACAACAGCGTTTCTTCATCTTCCCAAATAAAATTAGATTCGTTAAACGAAGTCAGCTGCCGGACCTGCCCGTCCTCCAGCAGCCACAGATGGTTGTCATACCCGTTGTCGCCGTTGGCCTGCGTCACCACAAAAGCCGCGGTACCGGGTTTCGACCCAGCTTGAAGATTAGAACAAAAGCGATATTCCGTGAATTGATCTAAGCGGATTTTTTTCATGTTTTTACCCCCAAAATATGGTATTAGTATAGCATGTTTGAGTTCGATTTTCCGCTGGTTTTCACTTTTTCTTCATTTTCTTTCAAATTCTTTCATTTTGTTACATCAACATATCAAGATTCATTCTTGATTTTTCCTCATCTTCTTCGTCTATATAAAAAACGCCGCAGAAGAGTCAGGTTCTCTCACTTTCTGATGGGTAACATAAGCTCTCAGCACCGCAGCCGGTCCGACTAATTTCCAAATCAAGCAAAAAAAGACTAAGCCACAGGTCTTATTTCAAGATCCTTCCGGTTCAGTCTTCCATTTCATTAATGAATCCTATCGCTGAATCCGCCACCCTGTTTGTTCGTCATAATGTCAGCCGCGATTTATTTTGACGTCTGCGGATGCAGATGTGTCAGGGAGCGGTCTAAATAGAGTTTCGCTTGTTGACTGTCACCTTTGTTCTCAAACATCTTGGAGATCAGAAATTCTGCTTTCGCTTTTTCTTCGCCCTCCAGCTGATCCAGTTTAGCCAGATCTTCATCCAGATCCGCGTACGAATGATCGATCATCACGGCGTAATATTTCTGTGTTTCAGCTTTTAATGCTTCCGAACAGGTCGCTAAATTCAAAAGCCGGTTGCCGTACAGCCTGACCTTCGCAATATCCGAGCGTGCGACATAATAATAGAACGCGTTGTAATATACCGCTTCCTTTTGCTTGTCATTCAGCCTGCATTGATCAAAATCAGCGAACCGCCGGTCAATCTCAGCCGGATCCTGCTTAACCAGTGCCGCGTTTAATTTCATGAAGTCAATATTAAACGGATCGAAGACAAACTGCACCGACCGTTTTTCAATTAACCGGTCAAATCGATCAAAATCCCGTGTCATCAGACAGCTTGACAGTTCTCCGGCCAGCCGGCTGCGGAGCCGTTTCGGGATGACAATGGACAATGCGAACAAAATCAGAATGACAAGGATAATCCATAATTCAAACATGACTTTCCCCGGCAAAAGAAGCTCGCTTTTGCTTTTCCTTTCCCATGAAGATTTCACGGATCAACGATCGCGACAAAATTACCGCTGTCAGCACCGTAATCCAATCGGCGCCGGGCTGCGCGTAGAAAACACCGGTCTGCCCCAGCGTCCTGGAAAGCAGAAGCAGCAGCGGAACATAGATGATTCCCTGGCGGAACAACGACAGAATCATTGACTCCCGCCCCTTTCCGGCAGCCTGCAGCGTGATCGTGAAAATATAATAAATCGAATACACCGGCAGCGACCAATTATACGCCTTCAGATACTGAGCGCCGTAGCTCTGCGCCGCCTGCCCGGTTGTAAAGACCGAAACAAACGCCGGGGCAAACAACGCGACTAATCCGATTGCGATCAGGCTATAACCCGTTAATACCTTGAGATTCCAGACGATCGCGTCCCACAGCCTTTGGTAGTCCTTCGCGCCATACGTAAATGAGGCCAGCGGCAGATAGCCGTTCGCTACGCCCTGAATAAAGAAATTGACGAAATACATCGTAAACTTGCCGACGTTGCAGCCGGCGGCGAAGTCGACGCCGTAAGTGAACACGACCTTGGTAAAAACCAGAATCGCCGCGCTGGACATCAGGTTGCGCACATAAACCGCAAAGCCGACGGAGAAGATCTCGCGGATGATCGGCCAGTCAATGTGAAAATTAAACAGCTTCCAATGCAGCGCCGTCTGTTTCGACGATAACCGCCGCAGGCATAGCGCTAACGCCGCAAACTGCGCCGCCGCGCTGGCGATCGCCGCGCCCACAACGCCCAAACCCAAGCCAAAATCAAACATTAAAAATGGATCGAGAAGGATATTCAGAAGCACGCTGAGGGCCATGACCACCATCGGATACTTCACATCGCCGACAGCCCGGAACAACTGGATGCACGCGGTATACAACGAGGTACAGACCGCGAACAGGATCATGATCAGCCCATACGCCTGCCCATAACCAAGCACAGCCGGATCCTGGGTCTGCCAGCGGAGATACGGATTTAGAAGTAACAGCGCCGCTAAGGTGAACACAACTGAAAACAGTGCTGTAAATGTGATCGTCGTGCGGACGATTTCGGCCGCTGCATCTTCCTGCTTCGCGCCTAACTGCCGGCCCAGATAGCTTGCCGCGCCAATGCCAGCCGCTTCGCCGATCTTGGAAATCAGCAGCGTCAGCGTCGCCGACAGCGAAATGGATGCCAGCATCGCCGTGTTGTTCAGCCGGCCGATAAAAAAAGAATTGATCAGCTCGTAAATCAGCGAGATAACAGAAACCATGACCGCCGGAACGGCGAGCTTGATCATCGCCGTTCCGATCTTTTCATGGGCCAGTAAATAGGTGTCAGCTTTCATGCGATCGCCTGTTTTTTCCTGCTTTCAGGCTAAGCGACCCGGTGCGTTTTCAGGAATTCCTGATTGAACACGTCGCCTTCCTTCTGTCGGTCATAAACGCAGCGGCCCTCGCTGAACGTGTACAGACAACGGTATTGATCGTCGATCACGATCAGATCCGCATCCTTTCCGGCTTCCAGCACGCCCTTGTCAGGATAGCCGTAAACCAGCGCCGGGTTACGGCTGGCCATCCGCGCCGCATATTTCATTCCGATTCCGACGTTTTCAACCAGATTCTCAATTCCTTTCAGCACCGGCATTGTCGATCCGCACAACCGCCCGGTATCCGAAAGGCAATAGCCGTCCGGCGTGATATTGACGTCCGGGAAGCCTTCCATCATCCGGAATTTTCCGACCGGCGCCCCCGACAGATTCGAGCAGTCCGACACCATCAGAAAGTGATTAAACGGATCACGCTTCATCCTGAACATCAATTCCAGCATCGCGTTGCAGATATGCTTGCCATCGCAGATCACTTCATTATAAAGCTCATCGTTCAGCAGACAGGCGCCCAATCCGCCCATGTTGCGGTGATGGATCCCGCTCATGACGTTCGCCGTGTGCGTCGAAACGGTAATGCCCCAACTGAACGCTTCGTTGGCTTCCTCCAGCATCATATTGCTGTGAGCGAAAGCCACCCGCACGCCCTCACGAGTCAAATACTCGATCGCTTCGCGGGCCTTGGGCAATTCTGGTGCGATTGCGAACAATTTCAGCTTGCCGTGCGCTTTCGCGACGTTTTGTTTCAGCTCGTCCAGATCGATATCCGGATGTCCGGTATCCACGCCCTTTTCACCGACGCGGTTAAGATATGGACCTTCGGAATGAATACCCAGCACCTTTGCGCCGTCCACGTCTTCCTCCGCTAGCTTCGCGACCGTTTCAAAGCCGGCAAAATCCGTTGTCGGCAGCACGCCGGTCACGCCCTGGGAGGCCAGTCCCTTTAAATATCCGCGCAGCTCCTTTTCGATGTCGCCTTCAAAGCCCATCGCGCCATAGCCCAGTGTTCCATGGTTATGTGTATCAATAATTCCCGGCAAAATCCGATTGTCCTGAACGTCCAAATCGACCGCTACCGGACTGTGAACATCCAGAAGCTCAACGATCTTTCCCTGCTCCAGATGCAGAATTCCGCTGACGCACCCCTGCGGTGTAACGATTCTCGTCGATTGAATATACATGATTTTCTCCCTTCTAAAACACCGTTCTCTATTTTTCAGCGTTTTTGATCAAGCCCTGCTTCATGGCTTCCGCCACGTCGTAATAATCAATGAGTTCGACATGATTTTCTTCAACGAACGCTTTCATCAGCGGCGAAGTGACGAATTCCAGATCCTTGCACCGCTCGATCGACAACGACGTCTGACTGAACAGGTCGGCGTCGACATATCCCGGATGCCCTCCGGCCAGAACATACTCGTGTTTTAAAAGCTCGTCTTGATATTTCAGGAATTTTCCTAACGGATCTTTTTTCAGCTGCGCTTGAGGGTCAAAGACTTTCGATACTGATGCGTTGGTTTTCTCGTCTTCCTCCTCCGGCAGTGAGAAGGTCGTAAACGCCATCTGCATAAAATCAAAGGCAAACGGCAGGTCTTCATCCTCAGCGACCTTACGCATCGCTTTGAGCATCGTTTCCGCAACAATCGAATGGCCGTTTAAATAGCCTGGCTTGCGCCCGGTCAGCTCGATAAAACGGTCATACTGCGCTTTGATCTCCGTATAGACTTCGTCGTAAGGGAATAATTCCGCGCGGCCTTCCTCACTTTGCCAGCGGGGATCATGAATCCGAATATTCGAGCGGATCAGGCGTCCTTTTTCATCGACGAGATGCGGAATTTTTTCGGCCGGCGCACAGGATGGCCCGGCGACGAGATTAAAGTCGATACCGAAGCAGAAATCGGGTCTTTCCTTGATGAACTGCGCGGCCCACGGCGCGATTTCCATATTGGTAAACATCCCGGTGCATGTCAGGATGCCGTTGTCGATCGCTTCAATAATGCCATAGGTAACACCTTTGGTAAAACCGTAATCGTCGCCCTGAACTAATAATTTCATCGTTTTCTTCCTCCTAAATTAAATCGGCATAGCTGATCAGCTCAACCTGGTGTTCCTTAATCCATTGCTTCAACACCGGCGAAAGAACCATTTCCAAATCCCGGCAGCGCTCGATTGACAGTGAGGTCTGGCTGAAAAGAGCCGCGTCGACATAGCCTGGATGACCGCCCGCAAACACATATTCGTGCTTCAGATAGTCATCGGCGTGATCCATAAAATACTGCAACGGATTGCGGTTCACCTGGCGGGCCGGATCAAAGATTTTCTTCGTCGTCGCTTCATTGCCGCCAATATCTACCGCCCAGGCAAAATGAAACTGTTCGAGAATATCGTTGGTATACGGCAGCGCTTCTTCTCTGGCCAGCTGCCGGATCGCCGCCGTCAGATTTTCATGGTTGATGGAATGACCATTGAGATAGCCCGGCTTTTTTCCAACCAGCTTTACATAGCGGTCAAACTGGGCACGGATTTCCAAATAACATTCTTCAAACGGAAACATCGCGCGCCGACCAGCTTCGCTCTGCCAGCGCGGATCCCGGACCGTTATGCCGGAGCGGATGAAGTTTCCGGCGGCGTCGACAAAATGCGGGATTTGGCGCGGATCCGCACAGCACGGCCCGGTCACCAGATTGAAGTCAATACCCCAGCAAAAATCCGGCCGGGCGCGCATCTGCGCGGCCGCCCATTCCGCATCCGGCATATTGGCAAATAAGCCGCTGCAGGTTAATACGCCATGGTCGATGCCTTCCAGCATCCCCAACGTCACGCCTTTGGTGAAACCATAATCGTCGCCTTGAACAAGTAATTTCATAAGGCTATGCCTCCTTCTCTTCTATTGTAAATCCAAGTCATTTAAAATCCGAGCTGAACTGCAAACAATTTTCTGTTTTTCACAGTTATAGCGGCGTTAAAGAAAACAACAGAGCGGCTGGGAAAATCGCGAATTGTCCATTCCTTTTTCCGCGGCGCGCTCCGTTATGCCAACTTAAAAGATATGAATTAAAGCGCCGACTAAACCGATGACCATCGTCAATAAAATCAGGTTGATCGGTTTCCAGCCTTTTTTGATCAGCGCGACATAGCCGAATAACAGCGCGATGCTCATAAAGCCCGGGAAAATCGCATCGAGCACCGGCGCGACTTCCAACGTTGCCGGGCCGATATGCAGGATCAGGTTCAGCGGAACATACACCATCTGTGCCGTCATCGCGCCGACCATCATAATCCCTAAAATTGAAGCCGCCTTGGTAAAGCTGGCCATCAAGCCGGTGCTGAACATCATGTCGATAAACGCCGTACCATAGGTGTAGCCCAGCCGGCAGAACCACATTTTAACTACCGACTGCGGCACGCCGTAAATCAGGATAAACATTACCATGCCCAGAATATTCCCCTGCTGAGCCAAGCCGATGCCGATACCGGCGGCGATGATGCGCAGGCAGTTAAAGAACAAGTTGTCAAACATCCCCGCGGTTGGTCCCATCAGCGCGGACTTGACGCTGGAGATCGTTTCTCCGTCGACCGAGCCTTTTTCCTTCTTTTCCTTTTCCATCGCCCAGGCCAGGCCGACGATGAAGGAGAACGGGACGGCGTGGGTGTTAAAGAACTGTTGATGACGGGTATAGGCTTCTTTTTTCCCTTCCGGATCATCTTTATAAATTTCTTCGATCGCCGGAATTAACGAGAATGTAAAACCATTGCCTTCCATATTGACCATCGTAGCGGCCAAGAAGCACGTATGTGAGCGGATCTCCACCTTGCGGAGCAGCTTTTTTTCATCAGCGCTGATCATCATGTTTTTCATCAGAAAAATTCCTCCTCCTCTTTGCTTTCCGGTTTTCCTTTATTTTCAATAATTTTCTTTTCCAGCAGGAAAATCGTAATCGCCACAGCGGCGCCGATCACGGCGACAGCCACGGTATCCAGACTGACGTATTTGACTAAAACGAAGCCGACGAAAACCAGATGACCGTCTCTTTATTCATGATCTGCGACGTCAGGATCGCAAAGCCAACCGCCAGCGCCATTGAGCTGACCGCGCCCAAGCCGGTCATGACCCATGCCGGCAGCGAAGCAATCGCCAGCTGCAGCGCATCGACGCCGAAGTAAATGCAGCCGAACAGAATGACCGTGTTGATCAATGGCGAAATAAACGTAAAGACCCAGACTGCGATTTCATACTGCTTGATTTTATTATCCTGCAGCAGTTTTGTAAAAAAGCCCTGAATCGGTGAGAACAACCCGTACGGAAGCATCGTGACGGACGCTAAGACCGTACCGATCGGCATCGCGATCGCCACGGCTGATTCGATATCGGCGCCGGTCAGAATGACGAACGCCGTAGCGACATAGCTGGTCGTCGTCGCGTCGGCCGGAATCGAACCGCCGATTGCCGAAATGCCCATGAACAACGATTCCAGCGAAGCGCCAAGAATACAGCCGGTCGTCACATCGCCTAAAAGAATGCCGACCAGCGGACAGACGACGATTGGCCGCGTCAGAGCCTGCCAGCCCAGCGCCGCAGTATCTAAAATTCCTAAAAGCCAGTAAAGAAGGCTGAGTTTTAATGCAGCGATTAACATTATAATTGATTCCCCTTTTCTATTTTTTCAAAATTGACGAAACCTTGATCGCGGAAACGTCCGGCGTTACCTGCAGAACGAAATCCTCGACTTTCTCGTTGACTTTCGCAAGAATCGCTTTTTCATCTTCCGATAACGCGACAAACTGAGAGACCATTTCCCGCTGCTTGCCATCGCTGGCTTCCAGCAAACCCCAGTTTCCGATATTCACGCGATGAATCCCCTCGACCTGTTCCACGACGGTAAGCAGATCCTGAGGATTGGCGACAATCAACAGGATATCGTGAGCGGACGCCTTCGGATTGTGCAGCAGCTCGACCGCGTCCTTAACCGTTTTTACGGCGACCTTGATATTGCCCGGCGCGGCCATCAACAGCGATTTGGCGATAATCGGATTGGAACCGGCCTGATCGTTGGCGACGATAATCCGGTCAACAGGAACCACCCGCGACCATTTCGTCACAATCTGTCCATGAATCATCCGATCATCCAGACGGCATAATTTAATCATTGTTCTTCCTCTTTTCTTTCAAAAAAATTCTCCTTCATCCCCAGCCGGAACTCCCTCGTCTTGGTCATAGAGCACGACGCGCTGCATCTGCCGGGATTGTTCCGTTAATGCCCGCAAAGAGTTCAGCGTCACGTCTTCCTGCATGCACAGCTCCAGCACCAGCGCCAGATTTACGCCCGCGATCAAAAACGTATGCGGCCGGTCTAAGTATAAATACATCTTTTGATTGACGCTGCCGCCGTATAAATCGGAAAGCATGACGACGGTTTCTCCCTCCGGCACTGAAGCAAAATACGCCTTGAGCTCCTCGTCGATATTCCGGCCGTCCACATAGGCGTCCAATACCGTCAGCGAAGTCTGGGGCCCCGCCAGAATTTCAATAGCTGTGGCCATCCCGCTGGCCAGATGTCCGTGCGATCCCAATAATAACCGCAATGAATCCACTCCTCTCACTCGAAAATGTAAGCGCTTAACGTTTCCTGAATTCATTCTACTTTTCCATTACTCCGGATGCCATCCGTTCTTTTTCACATAGTTAATGGAAATTTCAGTTTTTCCATTATAAATACTGGAAAAAATTAACACGGAAAAGGTTACAGCATGTTCGCTATAATGGATAAGAATACAAGTGCGGATCCATTTCAATGATCAGGGTTAACCTGCGCTTGAGGTGAAAGGGCGGAATTATGAATAATCGTCAGTTAAGAATACTTTATTATTTTTTCAGCAATGCCACGCCCTGTAAATCCGGCGACATCGCCCGGGAATTGAAATTAAGCTCGCGCACGATCCGCGACACCATCAAAGAAATGCAGCCGGCCTGTCAGGAAAACGGTTTTTCCATTCATTCGCGCAGAAACTACGGATTCGAGATTCAGATCGAGGATGAACAACTCTATCAAGCGTTCGCCGATCAGATCAACGTTACCTGCACGGTGCTCAACCAGATTAAATACAACGAAAATGAAAGCTTTCTCTTTATCGCGCGAAAGCTGGCGGCGATCGACGATTGGATTAAAATCGACGATCTGGCGGAAGAACTCAATTTTTCCCGCAGCGCTTTAAGCCCGGTTATCTCAGATATCACAACGTATTTCCGAAATCATCAGCTGACGATCCTGCATAAAAAAGGCAAAGGCATCAAGCTGACTGGATCGGAAATCAACTACCGTATGGCAATCATCCAGCTGATCGGACCACTGCATCACCAGACCCTAATTCAAAAAGATGAAACGGCGTATAACCAATTCGTCTATTGCGATCGGGATTTATTTTTAGCGATCCGCCGGGAATTCAAAATTTTTATTTCCGGCAGCGGAATCCACTTTACCGACGCAATGTTTATCTGGCTGTCATTTTATCTGATTGTACTCATGAATCGGCGCAAGCATGGTTATTCGATTGAGGCCAGTCCGGCCTTTGATTTTTTAAATCAAACGGCGTTTTTCCAGCCGGCTGCCGCGCTTTTTGAGCATCTCAGTCAAAGCTTTCCCAGCGATTTCAATGTGGATATCAACGAAGTTTATCAGTTTGCGGCATTGATGATGAGCAGAGCGGATATCAGCGACGCCCGCCGTTTTTTACGCTCAGTCGAAGCTTCGCCAATCGCTGAAACTTTTAGACAGATCAGCGAAGATTGCCGCCGCTTTTTAATTCGTCAATTTAATCTGCGGCTGACAGACAATCCAACTTTCTGCAATGAATTTCAACTCCATTTAGCGCAGATCATGATTAAACATTATTTCCATTTTGAAACAAAAATTACCTTCGGCGGCGTCATCACCAATAAATTTTCCCTCGTTTCCCCTTTAGTCACTTATCTTGGTTTTGAAGTTGCTTCACATCTGGAAAGTAAATGGCGCTTATCGCTATCCGGTGACGATTATTTTCGATTTATTAACTTCTTCATGACCTTACTGGCGTCAATTCCGGTTCCCATTCGAAAGAAACGCCTTCTGATCACCTCCGGCGCGGGGTTATCCTATTCCAGGTTTATCGGAAAACTGATCACAAATGAATTCGGTGCGTATATTGAAACTATCCGAGTATGCGAGTTTTATGAAATCCGGCATCTGAACTCTGCTGACTATGATATGATCATTACGAACTTTGATTTCAGTACCCTGCCGCAGTTTTATTCCTATGATCTGCCCTATTATCGGGTTAATTTTGAAGAAAGAGACGCCGAAACCCAGCTGAATTTAACTCAGGCATTTTCCGATATTTTTTTGATTGATGATTATTTCATCCGGGATGAAACCATTGCCTTCTATGAAACCATTCAATTTTCCAGTCTCTTGCAGATTTATCAGTTCATCGTTTATAAAAATTGCCGCACACCTAAAAAATTTCAGCGATTGATCGACGAATTTCAAAAAATAGAGACCACGATTGATTTCAAGATTGTCAACGGTACGTTGTTATTAATGGGAAATAAGAAAGATTATGGCCGAGAAGGCATCGACGTCTTTCTTTCCGACGGCAAACTCAGCCACAAAGGGAATAAAATTTCTGCCGTCATTTTCTGCACACTGGATTTTTCATCCTTGCTGAAGCTTCGGATTGCCGAGATCTATTTGATGCAGCTGCTGAGCCATTGCGACATTGGGACGCTGAAAAAAGAAAAGAATGCCTATCTGAAAAAGCTGACCTGCGAGATCTTGATTCGATTCCGGTCGGTTTAAGGAAATGCCTCCTTGGATTGTGACTAAACCGGGAATATTCCATCTTTTCCAAAAGTAAACCGAGGAATTTCTCCCTCGGCAGTTTCCTTTATTTCTCTGTCTTTCGATTCATTCTATCCCATTCTTCCAGCACAAAACCGTCTTCCCGGGTTTGCTTGCGGCAATCCCATTCCTGCGGATCCCACGTTGGAAAGAACGTATCACAGTTATAGCGGCCAGCCATCCGGCTTAACCGCAAATGAGCGGCATAGGGCAGCCACAAAGCGTAGATTTCCCCACCCCCGCCGATCACCAGCTCGTCATATTCCGGGTGTGCCTCCATCCAGGCCAGCGCTTCTTTAACCGAACGAACGATGGGAAAGTCCGGATCCTCCATTACTCGGCTTTGGATGATCAGCTGCCGTCCCGCAAGCTTGCGGCGCAGCGGCTCGGCCGTCTTCCGGCCCATCAGCAGCGGTTTTCCCATCGTATACGCCTGAAACTGCCGCAGATCCGCCGGGCAATGCCACGGCATTCGGCCAGCTTTACCCAAGCCGCCAGCTTCATCCAGTGCGGCGATCATCGTAATTTCCATGCCGTTCCTCCCTTTTCTTGAATGCCTGTTCCACTCTGTACGCATTAGCATGCCTCATAAAGAAAGCCAGGTTCATTGACGGGCCTGGCTTTGTTATTCCATTAATTTGCGACGATATTGACGACCTTGCCCTTGATCACGATGATCTTGCGGATCGTCTTCCCTTCGATAAACGGCTGAACGTTCTCGACCGCTAACGCCTTTTCTTTCAGCTCGTCTTCCCCGGCGTCCACCGACGTCATGAACTTGCCGCGCAGTTTGCCGTTGACCTGAACGACGACTTCCGTTTCATTTTTCACCAACTTCGCTTCGTCATAGGTCGGCCAGCTTTCATAAGCAATCGTTTCCGCGCCGGTTAAGTGCTGGTACATTTCCTCGCCGATGTGCGGCACAAACGGGCTCAGCAGCTTGATGAAGCCCAAAAGCATTTCGCGGTTGATCTTGTCGGCGCGGTAGCATTCGTTGATAAAAATCATCATCTGCGAAATCGCCGTATTGAAGTTCAGCGTTTCAATGTCCTCCGTGACCTTTTTCACGGTAAAGTGGTAGGCGTAGTCCAGCTGCGGCGTCGGTTCATCCGTGACTTTCTCCGGCTGTTCCATGACTAAACGCCAGACGCGTTCCAGCCATTTGCGCGAAGCGTCGACGCCCTTTTCGCTCCATGGCTTGCTGGCCTCTAACGGTCCCATAAACATTTCGTACAGCCGCAGCGTATCCGCACCGTACTTCTCGACGATGACATTCGGATCGACGACATATTCCGGGAATCGTTTGCCCATTTTAATCCCGTTGGAGCCGAGGATCATGCCTTGATGGACAAGCTTGTGGAACGGCTCCTTGACCGGGACGACGCCCTTATCATACAGGAAATTGTTCCACATCCGGCTGTAAAGCAGATGTCCGACCGCATGCTCCGGACCGCCGATATACAGGTCAACCGGCATCCAGTGTTTTAACAGCTCCGGATCAGCCAGTTCCTTCTCATTATGCGGATCGATGTAACGCAGGAAATACCAGCTGCTGCCGGCGCTGCCCGGCATCGTGCTCGTTTCGCGGCGGCCCTGGACGCCGTTTATTTCCACATTCACCCAATCCGGGGCTTTCTCCAGCGGCGAAGCGCCGGTTTTTGACGGACTGTAATCGTTGAGGTCCGGCAGTAACAGCGGCAGCTGATCATCGCTTAACGCGACGGTATCGCCGTTGTCCAAATGGACGATTGGAATCGGCTCGCCCCAGTAACGCTGACGGGCGAAAATCCATTCGCGCAGCCGGTAATTAACTTTTTTCTGACCGCAGTGATGCTCGCTCAGCCACTGGATCATTGCATCAATCGCATCCTGCTTGTTCATGCCGTTTAAGAATTCCGAGTTGATATGCACGCCGTCCTGAGTCCAGGCTTCCTCAGCGACGTTGCCGCCTTCCAGGACCGGAATGATTTCCAAACCAAACTTCTTAGCGAAGGCATAGTCGCGGTCGTCGTGAGCCGGTACCGCCATGATCGCACCGGTGCCGTAGGTAGCCAGAACGTAATCGGAAATCCAGATTGGGATCTGCTTGCCGTTGACCGGATTGATCGCATACGCGCCGGTGAAGACGCCGGTCTTCTCCTTGTTTAATTCCGTACGTTCCAGATCCGATTTTGTCGCACACTGCCGCTTGTACTCCTCGACCGCCGCTTTCTGCGACGGCGTCGTGATCTGATCAACCAGCGCATGCTCCGGCGCTAAAACGCAGTAGGTCGCGCCGAACAGCGTGTCGCAGCGGGTTGTGAAAACCGTGAATTGCTCCGCATGTCCAGCAACCTGGAAATCCACCAGTGCGCCGATCGACTTGCCGATCCAGTTGCGCTGCATTTCCTTTGTGGATTCCGGCCAGTCCACCTCGTCCAGCCCTTCCAAAAGCCGCTCGGCATACTGCACGATGTCGATGACCCATTGGCGCATGTTCTTGCGCACAACCGGATAACCGCCGCGCTCGCTCTTGCCGTCGATGACCTCGTCGTTGGCCAGAACCGTGCCCAATTCCTCACACCAGTTAACCGGCATCTCAACGCATTTTGCCAGGCCGCTTTCAAACAGCTGCTTGAAAATCCACTGCGTCCATTTGTAGAACGAAGGATCGCACGTCGATACCTCGCGGTCCCAGTCATAGCTGAAACCTAACATTTTCAGCTGACGCTTAAATGTTTCGATATTTTTCAGCGTGAAGCCGTTGGGATTGTTGCCGGTCTGGATCGCATACTGCTCCGCCGGCAAACCGAAGCTGTCAAAGCCCATTGGATGAAGCACGTTGTAGCCCTGCATGCGCTTCATGCGGCTGACGATGTCGGTCGCCGTGTAGCCCTCCGGATGGCCGGCATGCAGACCGACCCCGGATGGGTACGGGAACATATCCAACGCGTAAAACTTCGGCTTGGAAAAGTCCCAGGCATCGGTTGCGAACGTCTTGTTCTCCTCCCATACCTTCTGCCATTTTGTCTCAATACTCTTGTGATCGTAGCTCATAAAATTCATCCTTTCTCAAACAAATAAAAAACGCCCTTCATCTAAGGACGTCAGCGCGCGGTACCACCTTAGTTCACAGAAAGATCCCTTCTGTGCCCCTCTTTTTCCTTTAACGCAGGAAGTCACGGAATCCTTTTTTTCAGATTCAGCTCCAAGGTCAGTTCGTTCAGGTCTGCCGCCGGTTTGCACCTGCCACCGGCTCTCTGATCGGTCAGACGGTAGAATTACTATTCCTTTTCATCGCTTATTCAAGAATAACAAAATCCCCGTTTTAAGTCAATCAAATCTTGCCTGAAAAACAAGGGTTTTCATCGTTGTTTCTTTTTTATGAAACGTTTTCCTGAACCCTCTTTTTTCTGCCTGTGATCCCGCTAAAAAAATGCCGGAAAGGCTTTTCAATTCTTGTCAAAACGGCTACAATAAGAAAATGAATAAGGGAATAAGCATACGCTTAGACAAAAACCAAGATTTGTAGTTGAAGTTCCTCGCCAATATGATATGATATTTACATGATCTAGTTTTGATAACTAGATTAAAAAGGAGCTGATAGTATGTTTCGTTGGTTTAAGAATGTTCAGGATCCGATCAGCAGCTACACCCATTTTCTCGGCGCCTGCTTCGGCGTGATCGCCACGTTGGTGTTTATCGCCGCCGGAGTTGCGAACCAACGTCCGCTTAAAACGATTCTGGCCTGCTGCGTATTCAGCGCTTCGATGATCGCGTTGTACAGCGCATCCAGCTATTATCACACACTGAGCTGGGATCATCCGCATCACACGTTGTTCCGCAAGCTGGACCATTCGATGATCTATGTGCTGATCGCCGGCACGTACACCCCGCTGTGTCTGACCTATCTGCCGGGGCGGGAGGGAATTACGTTTGCGGTTGTGATCTGGACGATCGCACTGGCCGGCATCATCGCGAAGATCTGCTGGCTGAGTGCGCCGCGGATTCTGTATACGCTGCTGTATCTGGCGATGGGCTGGGCCGTACTGTTTGACTGGAGCGGTTTCTCGCAGATGCCTTCCGGCTGCCTGATGCTGATCGCGCTGGGCGGAATCGCGTACACGATCGGCGCCGTGATCTATATGATCAAAAAGCCGGATCTGTCGAAGCAATGGGGATTTCACGAACTGTTCCATCTGTTCATTCTGCTGGGATCGTTCTTTCACTTCATCGCAGTGCTGAGCTACATTCTGCTTTAGCGCATCCCGTTCCCTAATCCATTTAAAAGTAAAGAAAGAGAGTTCAACTATGATTCGATTAATTTCTGATTCCTCCACGCTTTATTCCATTGAAGAAGGCAAGGCGCTGCCCTGCGACATCACGCCGCTGTGTGTTACGATCAACGGCAAGACTTACCGCGAATTTGAAGAAATCGACGCCGAGACGTTTCTGGGCTTGATCAAAGCCGGCTACATTCCTTCCTCGTCGCAGCCTTCGATGGGCGAGCTGATCGATCTGTTTGAAAAATATCCGGATGATGAAATTCTCGTCATTTCCATGGCGGACGGCTTGTCAGGAACGTATCAGACGGCGGAAGCGGCGCGGCAGCACACGGAGCATCCGGAACGGATTCACGTAGTCAATTCCCAAACGCTGTGCGGACCGCATCGGTATCTGGTGGACCTGGCGGCGCGGCTGATTCGCGACGGGCGGCAGATCGAAGATATTCTGGAAACACTTCAGAATAAAATTGCGACGAGCCTGTCGTTCTTATTGCCGCAGGATTTCAGCTATCTCAAGCGCGGCGGCCGGTGCACGCCGATGGCGGCGGCAATGGGCGGCCTGTTGAAATTACAGCCGATCATGATTCAGGCCGAAGAAGGCCGGCGGCTGGAAAAGTTCGGCGTCGGCCGCAGCTTTGACGCCGCGGTCAAATCGGTCTTAGGCAAGCTGGAGGAACACGTCCGCAACGCCCGCGTTCAGATCAGCGTATCCCATGCGTTCAGTAAGGAACAGGCTGAAAAGGTTCTGGCCAGAGTTAAGGAGCGGTTTCCGGAAGCTGAATGCGTTCTCTACGATCTGTCCTGCGCGTTTATTACTCAGGGCGGACCGCGGTGTATTGCGATCCAGTCAATCGAATTGTAATCGGAACTGATTTTATCAACGGACGGCGCGCAGAAAATGCGCCGTTTTTTACTTTATTTTCGAATTCTTTGCCCCTGCCCGATCCTGCTTGTTTGCCAGCTTGATCAAAGTGGTTATGATCTGTGCATGTTGAGAAAACTGTGCGCGAATTCTTTTCACCGGACAGTTTAAAGTCAGCTCAGTTGATTTCCTTGCATATTTAATGAGGAAAAATCCCACTTACATTTCAATCTGCCTGTCGCCCAGACCCGTCAAAACATAGCCTGCTCTCTTTTGAATTCTTTCAAATCGTCGAAAACAGGACAAAAGATTGCGCTTTCAAACCAGTCGTTTTATAATTAATTTTGAAATGAGGGATATCACGTGAAAATTGGTTACAATCAAGTCTGCATCAATCCTACCTTCAGCTGTCTGCCGGTCGGATTTCTGACGCAGGCCGAGCCGCTGAATAAAATTCGCGGTGATTTATATGCCCGCTGTCTGCGGATGGTAGACGATGGTCGGGAAGTGATCTTGATCACATTTGATTCGCTGGGAATTTCGCAGGACGTTCAGGAGCGGATGGAGGAATCGCTGCGCCGGGCCGTCGGCGAAGACGCGCTGATCACTTTCAGCTGTTCCCATACGCATTATGCCCCTTCTTTATGCAACGCACTGGGTTTTATTGAAGAAAATACCCCTTATCTTGAGAGTCTGGATATCAAGCTGCTCAATCTGGTCAGAAACTGCCGGATGAGCGAAGACGCGCAGCTGACGGTTTCCTATCAGGTGCGCAATTTCACCGGTGTCGGCCGCTGCCGGCTGTCTCAGGGCAGCGATCAATTTGTTCTGGCCGGAGTTCTGAGCTTTTTCAAAGAGGGTCTACGGATTGGCAACTTCCTAATCTACAACTGTCACCCGACGATCTCCGCCGAGGATGCCGATTACCTGTCCTCCGATTATCCGGGCGCGGCGCTGGATATTCTGAAGCAGCGTTACCCGAAGGAATTCTTCCTGTTCTTACAGGGACCGTGCGGCGACGTTTCGACACGGTTCACCCGTCAGGCCAAGAATTACGACGAAGTCATCCGGCTGGCCAATGAAATCGTATCGGCTTGGGAAAAGATGATGAAGCTGACCCCGCGGATGCAGCCGCTGAAGCTGGATTGGAACGATCAGACGCTGCCGATTCACAAAGGCTTGAAAACGTTTGACATCAATCAGATGGATACGGCAAGCTTGAGCGAGAAAGAAATCCGCGAGCTGCATACGGGAGCGAAAATGGTCGAACAATACCGCGGCATGTTGGCGATGCTGCCCAATGAAGTACGATTCACGCGCGTCAGCCTGGGACCGTTCCGGCTGATCTTTAATCCGTTTGAGCTGTTCTCCGGTTATATGCAGAATCTGGATCCGAAAAAAGACGTGCTCGTCTGTTATTCGCAAGGCTATCTGGGCTATCTGAGCTGCCCGGACAATCAGGAAATCTCGTACGAAACGATGATCGAAATTTGTTCCAACGACGATAAAAAAGCAGTCGCCGAACTCATTCGCAGCTGTTAGAGAAAACAAACAATCTACCCCATCCGGATCAGTTAAAAGGATCCGGATTTTTCTTTACGTCTGCCAGCAATCATCCTTCTGCGTCAATAAACAAATTGTTTTTCGATAATTATTTATTGTAATACGATAAATATATATTGATTTTCAAGATTTTCTTGTTATAATCAAAGATGAAAAGAGGTTGATGTTATGAACAATAAAAAATTGGCGTTTCTGCTTAAACTGTTCGTCGTTATTCTGGCGGCGCTGGGACTTGTTTTATTCGGGCTTTGCATTCCGAGTCTGCTTCATGAGTTGATTTTATTCTACCGCCGGACGCTGAATGAAGAACTGCCGCTGCAGCTGTTGTCCGCCACGGCAGCCGTGATCCTGTATATCGCGCTGGTCTTATTCTGGCGGATCTGCACGCGGATCGGCCGAAATCGTTCGTTCTGCCATGAAAATGCCGAAGGTCTGCGCTGGATCTGCAAGCTGGCGCTCTTTGACACCGCGCTGTGCTTGATCGGCTGTCTTTACGCGCTGTTCCTCAACATCCTGCATCCGGTTTTGATGTTAAGCGGATTGGGAATCATGGCTTTGGGCGGGTTGATCGCCGTGGCCGCCTACACGCTCGCCTATCTGGTCACGATCGCCGAACAGATCCAGACGGAAAACGAACTGATGGTGTAAGCCTATGGAAATCAATGTAACATTAGACGTCATGCTGGCAAAGCGCAAGATGAGCGTGACTGAATTATCCGAACGGATCGGCATCACAATGGCGAATGTGTCGATCTTGAAAAATGGCAAAGCGAAAGGCATCAAATTTGAGACGCTATGCAAGATCTGCGACGTGCTGGATTGTCAGCCAGGGGATCTGCTGGAATTCAGGCGGGAGGCAGGCAAATGAGCGAAAGCCGGCCGGTAAGCGGCTCGTCTGAAAAGACGGCCATGAGATTCTCCTGGTCAGCCGCGGCGATCCTCAGTTTCCCCATGGCATTTCTGTACGTCGGTTATGCGATGGGCTTTGAAGACTTCCGTCTGATGACCTACCGCAACTTGGCCGTAGTCATCTTCACGCTGCTCTATTTGTTCCTGGTCAGTCACGGCGCAAACCGGTTAGACCGGCCAGCCAGCCGCGAAAGCAGACTCTGGGCGGGATGCCTGCTGACGACTGCGCTCTCCTTATGCTTCTATCAGCCGACGAGCTTCTTCGCCCTGTTGCAGATTCTGGCGCTGCATCTGGAAGCGGTGTACTGGACACTGTGCCGAACCCGCATCTTAATCCACAACCGGACCAGCGGCAGCTTTCCGTTTGAACTGGCCTGGGGTTTCTGTGTTCTGCCGCTGCGTCATTTTCTACTACGAATCAAGGTACTGAGCAGTGCGCTGCGCGATTATCTGGCCGATCGCAGCCGCGGCGCGCACAGTCCGGCATGGATCGGCTTCTCGCTGCTTTTAGCCGGCGGAATCGGAATGACGGCCTGGAGCTTGCTGAGCGGCGCCGATCCGTTCTTCGCCGAAGTCGCCAGTCAGCTCGGAGCCGGATTGTTCGGCTGGCTTTCGCCGCAGACGCTGCTAACCGTGATTCTCTCGCTGCCGGTCGGCGCCTGGCTCTTTGGTCTGGCAGGCGGCAGTTTGTACCAGGCCGAACCGGCCGTCCCGCTGTGGCAATGGCAGGCAGCGCTGGCCCGGATGCAGGTTTTGCCAGGCTTCACGACGGTGCTGGTGATCGGCGTGCTGTGCGGAATTTACAGCTTGTTCTTCGCGGTGGAGGCTTACGCCTATCTCACGCAGTTGATTGCCGGCGCCATCACCGTGACGCTGGCTTGTCAGTATGCCGTTCAGGGCTTCTGGCAGCTCTGCGGCATTGTGTTGTTAAATCTCAGCGTGCTGGCGGTTCTGCATACGCTCAGCGAAACTTCCCTGCTCGCTCCCGGCCGCCTGCGTTCGCTGGCCAAGCTGTTCAGCGTCGCCACGATCGCGTTTGTCCTGTTAGCCGGATTAAAGCTGGGGATGTACGCGCTTGTTTATGGCTGGACGCTGCGCCGGGTACTGGCGGTCTGGGCTTTGAGCGTGTTGGCGGTCGGCGCAGGTTTAGCCTGGGTACGCTTAAAACGGATCATCCCGGCCGCCCGCTGGGGCATTCTGTATGCGCTGATCAGCTTCACGCTGCTGGGCTGCTTCCCGTTAGAACACTGGACACAGCTTCTTCCTTAATTTGCATTAAATGAAAACAAAATCCAGATCATCCGGGAAATGAAAAAGAGTTCTCGTTTGAGAACTCCCGAAGAAACCGCGCGTGCGGTTTCTTTTCGTTCATGCAAAATACCAGCCTGCCGCTTTCAGGATTCATTGCTTCTGATAGGGTGTAAGGCCGTCTTTCGTCCTGACGCTTCGACCGGCTTTCAAGGCTCTGACCGACGCCGGCATCTCGCTTTATTCCCCATTTTGAAAGTCCAGCGTTATCGTGCCGTCGGCATTCATCCGCACCGCTTCCTTATCCAGGAAACGCCGCCGGGCATCCTCCAGATAGGCCTTCTGCGACGGATACAGCGGCTTGAACTGAGCGACGATCTGGTTCGCCTTTTCGGCGTTGTTGCCTAACAGCTCATCGGCGATAAAGACCAGCGCCTTCGCCGGTTTGACATAGGCTTTATCTTCGTCGGCAATCTGGAAATCCTTGCCATGATAAGCCCCGACCGATCCGCTGGAGCCCGGCTGAATCGTCGGCAGCACCGCCGACAGATCGCCCATGTCCGTGCAGCCCGTTCCCCAATGGGTCTGAATCAAAATTTCATCTTCACTGACAATCCGTTTCATCGCCGTCAGCGCAACTTCGTTCATCGCTTCGTCGTCGTGCATCGGACAATACCCCGGCCGATCCTGCAGCGTGACCGTCGCGCCCATCGCCGCGACCGACGCCGCGATCGCGCGGTTGATCCGGCGGTTGGCCTGATCAATGGCTTCCAACGAAGCCCCGCGGACATAGCTTTCAATCTTAACTTCCTCCGGGATCGCGTTGACCGCCTGTCCGCCTTCGGTGATGATCGGATGAAAGCGGATATGTTCATCGTCACGGAACGTTTCGCGCAGAGCGTTGACCGCCTGCAGCGCCTGCATGGCGGCATACAGCGCGTTGATGCCCTTGTCCGGCGAACCGCCGGCATGCGAGGCCAGACCATGAACCGTGATGTTTTTCACGATACAGCCGTTGTTGCCCCGCGCCAGCTGATAAACATGCTTCATCCCCGGATCGTCGAAGGTATGGATCAGCACGCACAGATCAACGTCCTTAAAATAACCGCGACGCATGAACTCCACCTTGCCGCCGAAAAATTCAATCTTGCCTTCGGCGCGCAGCTGTTCGCGATAACCCACTTCGATCAGCTCCTCCGCCGGCACCGCCATCAGTCGGATGGAGCCGCACAGCCCGTCCAGCACGCCCGGCTGCTTCAGGGCCGCCGCTGCGCCGACCAACCCCGCTGCCTGCGCGTGATGGCCGCAGGCATGCACCGCCTTTGTTACCGGATCACAATCCGGATGCTCCGCGCAGATCAGAGAATCCAGCTCGCCCATCAGACACAGCTTCGGGCCGGGCCGGCCGGTGTCCAGATCAGTGTAAAAGCCAGGTATCCCCTCCGGTTTGACCAGCTCATAGCCCAGATCGGTAAAAATTTGTTCCAGATACGCGCTTGTCTTCCATTCCTTAAAGCCCGTTTCCGGGTGCTTCCAGATCACTTCCGCAGTTTTACAGATGAGCGGCGCTTGTTCGTCCACCGCCGCGTTTAAGATCGCGTCTCGATTCATCAGGTTTCTCCCCCATTCTTTTCTCTATTATACCGCTTCTTGCGCGCGCAAAGAAGCCGCAATCGTCAACCGAGTTGAAAAAAACAGCCGGATCGCTTACACTAATCAAGAGATAAGGAGAGATTCGCTTATGTTTAGTATTGAAACAAGCTGGCCTGACGTTCAGGCTTATTTTAAAACGAACGACAGCGTGATGATCATCACTGGCAGTCTGGAATGCCACGGCGTCCACAATCCGTTAGGCGTTGATACACTGGTTCCCGAGGCGCTGGCGCAGCGGATTGAAAAGCAGACGGAAATCCTTGTGCTGCCGGCGCTGCCGTTTGGCTCATGCGACTATCTGCGGGGATTTCCCGGCACCGTCAGTCTCAGCACGGAAACGCTGCGGCGTGTCCTGCAGGAGATCGTCGACAGTATGCGGACTCACGGCGCGCGGCGGTTTCTGTTTCTGAACGGCCACGGCGGTAACCTGCCGGCGCTGGAACAGGTCGCTTTGAAATTGAACAGCCAGGGCGATCTTGGAATCATCGCCAACTGGTGGCAGATGGCCAAAGAAATCGATCCGGCCTGGGGCGGCGGCCATGGCGGCGGGGAAGAAACGGCGGCGATGCTTGCGATCTGTCCGCAAGCCGTCCATCGCGAGCGCTGCCGTGAATCCACGCTGAAGCCGCTCAGTGAGAACATCACGACAACCGGCTTTAAAACCGTTCAGTTCAAGGGGGTAACGCTGACGATGCCCCAACCCATCGCCGCGATCTGCGACAACGGCTGGACCGGGCCTGATCAGCCGGCTACGGCTTCCGCTTCGTGGGGCGAAGCGATGCTCGAGGCGATCAGCCAGCTTCTGATCCAGCTGATTGACGAATTGAAACACATCCCGTTAGGAGAAGCCCATGAAGTCCGTTAATCCGTTCCCGTTTTCCGATGATAACAAACGTTATCATACCTGGAATTATTATCTGCGCCATCGTTTTGGCAAAAAAATCGCCAAAGTTCCGTTGGACGGTGGGTTCACCTGCCCCAATCGCGACGGCACCCGCGGCTATGGCGGCTGTACGTTCTGCACCAGCTCAGGCAGCGGGGAATTTGCCGGAGACCGGGCTGAACCACTATTAGAACAGTATATCAAAGGCCAGGCCGTCATGCGCCATAAATGGCCGGACGCCGACTTTATTCCCTATTTTCAAGCCTATACCAACACCTATGGTCCGCTCTCTAAAATTCAGGCCTGTGTGAAACCCTTTTTAGACCGCCCGGAAGTCGCGGCGATTGCGATCGCGACCCGCGCCGACTGCCTGGAACCGGAAAAGATCGCCTGGCTGGCATCCTGCTGCGCAAGCAAGGAAATCTGGCTGGAGCTGGGCGTGCAGAGCGTTCACGACGCCACCGCGCAGACGATCAACCGCGGTCACAGTTATGCCGAGGTGGTCGAAACCGTTCAGCGCCTGGCGTTGACCCCGTTAAAAATCTGTGTTCATCTGATCGACGGTCTGCCGGGTGAAGATGAAGAAATGATGCTGGAAACCGTGCGGCAGATCAACCTGCTGCCCATCCATGCCGTCAAGCTTCACATGCTTCATTTAATGCGGGATACGCAGCTGGCCCGCAGCTATGCCGAACAGCCCTTCCCGCTGTTGTCGCGCGAGGAATACGTCAGTCTTGTCGTGCGCCAGCTGGAATTGTTAAGACCGGAAATCATCATTCAGCGGCTGACTGGGGACGGCGCCTCGGATGCGCTGATCGCACCGCAGTGGACTCAAAAGAAGACGATTGTCCTCAACGAGATCGACAAGCTTATGGCCCGGGAGAAGACATGGCAGGGCAAGCGGGCAGCGCATGGCTGAGAATATCAATACGGTCAATCACCGCTGGATCCGGGAAACATTCGAGCATGTCAACCTGGCCGTCGACGCCACCTGCGGCGGAGGCAACGACACCGTTTTCCTCGCCGGTCTGGCCGACAATGTGCTGGCGCTGGACATCCAGCTCGAAGCGGTGAGGAAAACGCAGAAAAAAACCGCCGGCTTCGCCAACGTGACGGTCATTCAGGCCGATCATGCCGAACTGGCGCGTTGGCTGACGCAGCCGGCCCAGATCATTGTCTTTAACCTGGGGTATCTCCCCTATTCTTCCAGCCCGCTGATCACGACGCCTAAAACAACCCTGCCGGCACTGGACGCCGCCATATCGCATCTGACGCCGGATGGCTTGTTGGCGCTGGCCTGTTACCGCGGCCATGCGGGCGGCATGGAAGAATGGCAGGCCGTCGTCGGCTGGATCGAGCAACTAGGCTCAGCCTGGAGCGTGCGGTCCTATACCGACGGCCGGCCGGCAGCGCCGATTCTGTACTACCTGCGCCGGAGCTGACCGTCAGAAAAAGCATGAAATAAGAAACGCAAACAGATAAACTGATCTTTCAAAAAGAATCCCCATCTGAGGATTCTTTTTCTTAAGGGATCTGACGACGGCGCACCGCTTCCTGCCAGGCGCAGAAATCCCGCCGGGCGATCAACAGTCCGATGCCCTGATTGTTTGCCGGATTCAGCCGCCGTTCCACTTCTTCCGGACACAGCCACACCGGCTCCGCCATCATCTGCCGTTCCCTGACCGTCAACGCGCGGGGATGCAATCCCGCTTCACAATGCGCGACGAAGAACGTGCTGTGATTACGCCGCTGCAGCCGATGATATTCGTCTTCTATCCAGCCCAGTTCGATCCAATCCGTCAGCACCGCGCCCAATTCCTCCCGCGCTTCCCGGACGGCGGCCTGACTCGCACTCTCCCCATTCTCAATCCCGCCGCCGCAGCTTTCCAGATGATCGCGCAGGCCGAATTCATCTTGTCCCAACACATGAATCATCCCGATCCGCCCCTGCGGATTGATCACAAATACGCGCGCGGTTTTCCGCAGCGTGAGAATCGGCTGATCGGGATCTACGGTATCTTCAAAAATACCTAAGCATGCCATAAGCTTTCCTCCTTCTCCCATCTAAGACAAATGAAAATGTTCATCCAAACAACCTTGTTTTTCTCGATGAAATCTGAGAACCTCAGCGCCAGACAGAACAGACTTGCGATTCAAAAAACCAGAAGAAATCAAAAAAAGAACATCCGAAGATGTCCTCTTATCAGAATTGATTCTATCTCTTGGGGGGGATCTATTATTGTTTGAATGGGTGGGGGAAAAACAATAACAGATGAATCAATCCAGGTCCTATGACCTGATAGAATATTACTGAATTTATGGTTTCTTGTCAATACAAATTCTAAAAAAAGGCTTAACTAAACGGTTTTTGTAGACACTTTACGGAATTTGTCTAATTTTATTTCTGGCATTGGCGAACAAATGTTTCAAAGATCGCACGGTGGCTTGGATCCGCGGTTAAGCGTTCCGGATGCCACTGCACGGCCAGAATTTTATCCTTTTCTATCGCTTCCGCCAGCCCGTCCTCGCTCCAGGAAGAAACGACGAAGCCGTCGGCAACCCTGTCGATATTCTGATGGTGGAAGCTGTTGACCGCATGCCGCGGACCGAACAGTTCATACAGCAGCGTCCCCTCAGCGAAGGTATTGTCATGAAACGGTGCGTCCATCGCTGGCTTCGGCTCAGCTTTGTGCTGTTGGTGTCCGGCAGGGCGCATGGCCGGATACTGGGTGTTGAGATCCTGAATCAGCGTGCCGCCGAACACCACGTTGATGCTTTGGATGCCCCGGCAGATGCCTAAGATTGGTTTTCCTTTCGCCGCGAAGCGCCGGATCAGCTCAAGATCCAGCGTGTCCATGCGCGGATCGGTAAGCTCGACGGATGGATGAGCGCTCTGATGGAATAACGCCGGATCCAGATCCTCGCCGCCGGTCACTAACAATCCGTCGAAACGTTCGGCAATCGCTTCATAATCCTCGTCGCTGCCGTAATTCACAAGCACCGGAATACCGCCGCCCAGCGCGACCGCGTCAAAGTATGTCTGATTATCAAAAATCCGGTTCTGTCCCTGGAAATCGCCGATGCGGGCAGTTAGGGCAATCATGGGTTTCTTCATTCTCTTTCCTCATTTCTATGTTCCTGTTTCATTATAATCAAAGTTTTTAAGAAAATCACACATTTTAACACAATTTCGACATATTTCGCCTATACTTCTCTGGTATATTATAGTCAGCAAGAGCGAGAAGACCTCTTGCCTGTACGATAACCTCTTCTCCTACGAACTAACATAATATCCCCTTTAAAAAAATTATCGTACAGAAACATTCTATCCCCTTATAAACAAGGAAAAAGGCCCTTTGGAACGGAGGCCTTTTTTCTTGGCTTCATCCGTCGCTGCGCGCCCAGCGCAATAACAGCCATGCGACCATGACTAATGAAATCACCGTGCCCCAGCGCTCGATATCGACGACATAGCCCAGCGTCCGGATACACCAGCCGACAAGCACGCTCCGCAATAACCGTGCTGTGCCGTCGCTGAGCAGAAATGGAATCAGGGCCATCTGCGTCATGCCGGCCAGATAGGCCAGCAAAAAATCCGGAATCGGGGTGACGCCGCCGATAAACACCGCCAGCACGCCGTAGCGATCCATCAGCTGCCGGCCTGATGCGATCTCCTGCTCGCTGGCAAATTTGCGCAGCACGGCCTGCTGGGCCCGCCTTGCGATCTGATAGCCGATCCAGCCGCCGATTGCCGTGCCGAGGGCCCCTTCCATCGCGTACAGCAGCCAGCCGTCCGGATTTTTAAGAATCAGCGGAATCAGCACCACCTCCAGCGACGGCAGCGGCAGAAACGCCTTAAGACAGGCGTAGAGAACCAGCCCGCCTTGTCGAATTGCTTCCAGCGTGCCGATAGGCATCCTCCTCCTTAGTCCATGAGTTCCCTCAGGTCTTCAATTATATGATCCGGAGCGAAGGAATATGCCGCAGCCGCCTGCCGGTCATGCACGCCTGTCGTCACTAAAATCGTTTCAATTCCCGCCTGAACGCCGCACAGAATATCCGTTTCCATGTTATCACCGACGATCACCACCTCATCTTTGCCCAAGCCCAGATAGGCCAGTGCGCCTTCGATGATCGCGGCATGCGGTTTGCCTATCTTGACCGCCTCGCGCGAGCTGGCATATTCCATCAGCGCCACCGTCGATCCATTGCCGCAGTTGGCTCCCGCTTCGCTGAGCAAGATCCGATCGTTGTTGGTACCAACCAGAATTGCCCCGGCCAGCACCTGCCGCAGCGCCAGTGAATACTTCTCCCAGGTTCCTTCCTTATCCAGGCCGATAAACACCAGATCAGCCTGGTCGTTCACCAGCTCATAGCCATTGTTCTGCAGCGCTTCACGCAGCCCTTCATCCCCGACCATGTACGCCCGCTTCTTGTCGGGAAACCGCCGGATCATCGTATCGCTCGCCGCCATCGCCGAGGTGTAGAAATGCTTCGGCTCAATTCCCTGATAGCCGATCTTCAGCATGTGATCTGCAGCCTGGCGCGGCGTGCGTCCGGAATTATTCGTTAGAAACAAGAACGGCAGCTGTTCCTTCAAGCAGTAATCAATAAAGACCTTCGCGCCCTCGATGATCGCCGTTCCGCGGTACATCGTGCCGTCCAGATCCAACAGGTAGCATTTTTTTGTCATCGTCTTTGGCTCCTTTTCTTTACCCTGCGATAGCGTAACACAAAGCCAAATCGCTTTCAAGTAAAAGAAAAGCCGGTCATTCACCGGCAAATCGAATTCTGGGATTTTTTTTGAAGTGGTCCGCGGGCTTTTTTAAACATCAGAATCAAAACGATCGCAGGCGCCGCAAATCCGGCGACGACAAGCAGCGCCGGATCGCATCCGATCGCCTCGGACAGCCAGCTGCAAAACACGGGCATGATCAATAACGACAAGCCCATATACACGCTCATCGCCGCCATCTGACCGCTGGATTTGAGCTTTTCCGAAATGATTTCGTCAATCATCAGCTTGGAGCTGATAATGATGATTGGGAACGTGACCATCTGGAAGACCGCCGCAGCGATCATCCACCACGGATTCTGAATCAGGCTGTAAACGACAAAGCGCACGCCGAACAGAACGGAAGCCCCCAGCATCAGGTTGGCCGGATCGTATTTCTTCATCAGCTTGTCCCCGACTAACAGAATCGGAATTTCCATCAGCGACTGCAGGCCCCACTTCGCACCGACATGAAAGCTGGTTCCCCCGATCGCCATCACCTTGTCGACGACGATATACATGTCCGCCGTCCCCATCCCAAACAGGACGAGCAGAATCAGCACCAACAGGATATAGGCTTTATTTTTCACCAGTTCCTTTAAGTCCGCTACCTTGACGACCTTGCCGCTGGCACGCTGAGCATCCTGTTGCTTCCACGCGAAGTACAGCGTCGCGCAGCTGGTCAGAAACACAAGTACGGCGATGACCGGGAAATCCAGCCAGTTTAATAAAATCGCCGCAGCCCAGCTGCCGATCGCCCAGCCAAATGCACCCCAGGCATGGATCCGGCTGTATACCGGCTTGGTTTCATCGATCTGCAGCACCCACGTATCTTCTAATCCCTGCCACGTCCGGGCAATGCCGCCGGTCAGCGAGATCATCGCCAACAGGTACCAGAACTGCGGCCAGCGGAAGCCGAACAGCACGACGTCGCCGATGAAAAAAACGCCGAAGCTGATCAGGAAAAACCAGCGGCAGCCCTTGAATTTATCCGACAGATAGCCGAACAGAAATTGCGTGACGAGTGTCGAGATCGCCATCCCGGACAGGATAATCCCCTTCTGCGTGCCTTCAAAGCCCATCGAGACCAGATAGGGAATCGTCTGGGTCGTGCCGATTGCGCCGGCCGCATACGAAAACAGAAACAGCCCGTTAAAACGGACGGCAGTTGATTTTTTCTTCATAGTCCACCTCGTGCTTAGTGTTCCCAGGCTGAGCGTCCGTCATTCATCACCGGTCTGTGAATTCCGCTGATTTCGCGATTCTTTTTGAGGGCCGCTTATGATAAAATAGAAGGACGAAAGGAGTTCTCATGAAGAAAATCCTGAAAATAACCTTGATCGTGCTGCTTCTGATCGCTGGCGCGGGCGTGCTTTATTTAGATGCCACGGAAATCGCGCCGAAGCGGGTGCGGATCCGGACGGAAACGATCCGTTCAGAAAAGATTCCGGAAGCCCTGAGCGGTCTTCAGATTTTATTTTTTTCCGATGTGCATTATAACGCCTTTGTCGACGATTCACGGCTGGAAGCGCTGATCGAGAAAATTGACAGCGTCGGCGCGGATGTCATTCTGTTCGGCGGCGACCTGTTCGATCACCCTGCCAACCAATGGCCTGACGATCAGGCGATGGATACGATCCGCAACGCTTTATCGCGGTTGAAAGCGCCGCTGGGAAAATTCGCGGTGCTGGGCAACCATGATCTGGAATCGCAGAGCAGCGGGGAAATGGTCAGCCACTTGTTGTTTGAAGCGGGCTTTGAAGTCTTGAACAATCAGTCCGTGAAAATCCGCAACCGCGGCACTCAGTCGATCTCGTTAGTCGGTTTGGAAAGCGAGATGCTGGGCAATCCGGATCCGGAAGCGGCATACCAGAACATCTCTCCGGACAGCTTCACGATCGCCCTGTGCCATACGCCGGATACCGTGCTGCGGCTGCCGCAGGATCAGACGGATTTAATGCTAGCCGGCCACAGCCACGGTGGTCAGGTTTACATTCCGCTGCTGGGTACCTTTTACCGGGCGAATTATGCCGAGATATATTACCGCGGCAAGCATCAGGTTGACGACATTCTCCTTGACGTCAGCAACGGCACCGGCACCACCCGCATGGACGTGCGACTGTTCTCCCCTGCCGAAATCGTCGTCTACCGTCTGGAACACGCCGAACCGAAGCCGACTGCAGCGCCCGATGAGGAACCTGTAAATGACGGCGCGGATTCAGAGAAAAATGGCAGTGATGAAAACCCTGAAGGCGGCGACACCCCACAGGATCAACCCGTTGAAAATCCAGAGGAATAACAAAAAAAGGAACGCCCTGAAACAACAGGATCAAACCTGTCATGGCGCTCCTTTTTTTATTTCAAAGTCCTGTTTTACCCTATTTCTAAATCCGCAGCATAAAAATCGTCAACCTCGCCTGAAATCTGTGATCACGCTTCGGACATGTGCGGGAACACGGAATACAAGAACGATACCGCGCTAAGCGGCATCGTCTCATTATTCTTTACTGGTTTATTTTAAATGCGACTGCATCCAGTCGGTGATCTCGTTCAATCTTCTCATCCGGTGCAGCGGTTTGCCGGACCGGCTCAGTTCATGATTTTCACCCTTGAAATACACGAGCTTGGACTCGACGCCCAGATCGACCAGAGCAGTGTACATCTGCAAGCCTTCCGCCATCGGACAGCGGTAATCTTCATCAGAATGGATAAACAGCGTCGGCGTCGTGCAGGCGCGCGCATACTTGACTGGGGAATGCCACCACAGCTTTTCCGTATCGTCGTAGATATTGCCGCCCTGCTGGTCTGGTCCGAAGGTCATGCCGATATCGGAAACGCCGTAGAACGAAATCCAGTTGGCGATGCTGCGCTGGGAGGCCGCAGCCGCAAAGCGCGAGGTATGGCCGATGATCCAGTTGGTCATGAATCCGCCGTAGCTGCCGCCGGTTACGCCGACACGCTGCGCGTCGATCGCCGGATACTGCTTGAGCACCGCATCCGTGAAATCCATGATGTTGTTGTAATCGCAGGTGCCGTATTTGCCGCGCAGATCCGCGAATTCATTATCGCGGCCGTCGGAGCCGATCGGATTGCAGAAGAAGACAAAATAGCCTTCGTTCGCCCAGACCTGCATCTCATGATAGAAGACCTCGCCATACACTGTCTTCGGTCCGCCATGGATATCCAGGATTGCCGGATAGCGCTTCGTTTCATCATAATCCTTCGGCAGCAGCACCCAGCCGTTGATCGTCGTGCCTTCCGATTCGACACTTAACCGCTGCGGAACTGCGACATACTTATTCGTTAACGCCGCTTCGTTGAAATCGGAGATCTGAGTGGTCGTCTTGGTTTCCGGATCGTACTCATAGATTTCCTGCAGCTTCTGCCCCAGCATGCCCGCAAACAGAATCTTACCGTCGGCCAGCGCGAAATGATCGACAGAGCCGGTCAGCTCGATCACCGGCTGAATGCAGCCGCAGGCGCCCATCTTATACAAATGCGAGCTGTCCTCACGCGTCGTCAAGAAATACAGCGCTTTTTCATCCGCCGCAAAACCGCAGCCGCCGCCATAACGGCAGTCGGAGCCGACCGAGGAACCCATGCTGTACTCGTACGGCGCCCACAGCGTCACCTCATGGCTCACCGGATCAAGCTTATAAAGATACGGATTTTCGTTATTGCCATGGCGGGTTGTCGTCGCAGCCGCCAGCACGATGGCCTTGCCGAAAAACGCAGCTTCGTGAATCGAATATTCTTTTTTATCATAAATGCATTCCGTCGTCTTGGCTTTCACGTCATACAGATAGACGGAAGCCTTGCGCTGCGGACGGCTTGTGTATTCCTCGCCGGTATACAGCACCTTGCCCTCCTTCACGTCGACATCACCGGTCATAAACAGCGGCGCAGTGATCGGCGTGCAGGTCTTCGCCTTCGCATCGACGACATACAACGTATTCCGCAGCTTGTTCGTGAATCCGCCGCCGTTGGACCAGAACGGAATTTCATCGAAAACTTCATAATCGACGTTGTCTTTCTTCGCCTTCAAAACCTGTTCGCGCTGTTCTTCGCTCATCGCCGCAAAATCGCCGATCCCAGCATCCGTGCGGGCTTTGATCAGATACAGATCCACGTCCAGCTTCCAGATCCCGATCGCCTTTAACGGTACCGTAAAGGCCTTGACCGCTTCCCCACCGGTTAACGAAATCCGGTAATACGCGGTATACGGCTCGCCGGCTTCCGCCTTCTTCTTGTCCTGGCTGTCACGGCTGGCCGCAAACAGGATCGTCGTTTCATCGTCAAAGATGAAGCTGCTTTCCTTATCCATCGCCGTCAGCTGCGCAAATCCCTGATCCTTGCGGACCCAGATGTTGCTTGTGTAGCCGTTGTTCTTCGAATCCGCCTGCCAGACCGTCACGGCCGCCGCCGTTTTTTCCGGCGATACGGTCAGATTGGATAAAAAGCGGTAGTTGTAAAATTCATCACGTTGAAGTTTGTCCATTGTTTATTCCCCCTTGTTCATGAACGTTTCTATTTCTTCCGTCGTATGCGGCAGCTTTTCGCTTAAGTTGACCGCTCCGGTTTCGCTGACGAGCACATCGTCCTCGATCCGGATGCCGATCCCTTCCGCCTCCAGGTACAATCCCGGCTCCACAGTGATCACCATCCCCGCCGCCAGCGGCAGATTCGCAATGTTAACGTCGTGGGTATCCAGGCCCAGATGATGCGACACGCTGTGGAAGTAGTAATCCCGCACGGTCATGCCGTGATCCAGCAGACCGATCGCGGCGAGCTGTTCGCTGTAAAAATCGACCAGCACCTGGTTCAGCTGCCGCAGCGTGCGTCCCGGCCGGATGGCGGCGATCACCCGCCGCTGACCTTCCAGCACGATATCATAAATCTGTTTCTGGCGCTCTGTGAAATGGCCGTTGGCCGGATAGGTGCGCGTGATATCGGTACAGTAATGACCGACCGCACCGCCCAGGTCGCACAGCACCAGACTGCCATCTTCGATCACTTCGTCATTGCGGCTGTAATGCAGCGTCGTCGCATTAGCGCCCGAAGCGCAGATCGTCGGGAACGCATGCTCGCGCACTCCCTGCTTCATTAATGCGAAGTCAAAGACCCCTTCCAGCTCGGTTTCATTGATGCCCGGCGCGCAATGCCGCATCATCACCTTGACGGCGGTGATCGTCGCTTCCTGCGCCTGCCGCATCAGATTCAGTTCATCCTCGTCCTTGATCATCCGCAGCTGGGCCAGGGACGCGTGGACGTTGATCAGATCGACGCTGGGATAATGCTGCCGCACATGACTGGCAAACCGATAGGCCGGATCGTCCGGTTCCTCCCAGCTCTCCTTCGCCAGATCCAGCCCGACGCTCATGCGGCGGTTGCCGCGGTTCAGCTTCATCTGACGATGGATGAAATCCAGCATTTCCGCATTCGGATACACAGCGTCGACATCGGCCTGCTGCTGCGCTTCCTCCGGTTTCATCCGGCCGCCGACCCAGCGGGCCTGTTCCGGATCAAACGGCTCGATAAACAGCACCGACTGAACGTAATCGCCGTTTTTAATCAGCGCCAGCGACATCGCTTCCCGATCCAAGCCGGTCAGATAGTAGAAATTGCGGTTGACCGAAAACGGATAGGCCTCGTCCAGCGAACGAACCGGCGCTTTGCCGGAAAAGAATAATGCCAGGGAACCCTGCGGCATCGTCTCCATGACGCGGGTTCGGCGTGTTTTATAGTCCATTACAGTTCCTTTCTGCAGCGGTCGATCGCTGCGGCAATCCGCGGCAGATCCGCGGTCTCAATTCCCCAGTGCGTGACCAGCCGGTAAACGCCGTGATCCGCACCGTTGATTAAAATCCCCTGTTCCTTTAACGCATCGACAAACCGTTCCGGCGCGGCCAGACCATTCAGCGTCAGAAAGACCATATTGATATCCAGCTGATCCTTCGCCACCGCAACGCCGTCCAGCTCCTCCAGCATCGCCGCCAGTGTTTTCGCATTGGCGTGATCCTCGCCCAGCCGCAGGCTCATTTGATTCATCGCGATCAATCCGGCCGCGGCCAGAAATCCCGCCTGACGCAAACCGCCGCCGATCCGCTTGCGGTTGCGCCGCGCGCGGGCGATGAATTCCTTCGTTCCGCATAACATTGAACCGACCGGCGCGCACAGTCCTTTGGACAGGCAGAACGTCACGGAATCCGCACAGGCAGCCAGCTCTGCCGCATTAACGCCCAGCGCCGTCGCTGCGTTAAACAATCGTGCGCCGTCCAGATGGACGTTGAGTCCGGCTTCCTTCGCCGCGGCATAATCCTGCCGCATGAGTTCCAGCGGCACCACTGTGCCGTTGGACAACGCGTTTTCCAGACAGAGCAGCGTTGTCGGCGGTTCGTGAATGTCATCCGACCGGATCGCCTGACGGATATCGTCTGGATAAATCCGGTCGTCCGGGTTGTCGATCGTCCGCCCCATACATTGACAGATCTGAGCGAGATGGCCGACTTCATGGGTGATGATGTGGCTCCGCGCTCCGAGGATCACTTCATCCCCACGCTGGGTCTGCGACTGAACACCTAACAGATTCCCCATCGTTCCGCTGGAAACAAACAATGCCGCTTCCTTGCCTAAACGCTCGGCAGCCTGACGCTCCAGCTCGTTGACCGTCGGATCGTCGCCATACACATCGTCGCCGACCAGTGCGGAAGCGATCGCTTCCCGCATCTCAGGCGTCGGCTGCGTAACCGTGTCGCTGCGCAAATCGAGTATTTTCATGATTTCAACTCCAATTCTGATTTTCATTATAGAAAAAAATGCAGGTCTTTTAAAGTCTTTTCCCCGGTTTCCTGGACTTCTTGATGATCTTTTTTCAATTTCTTCCTGAAACAATTTTCATTCAACTGATTCTTCCAAGTTAGTCCTGGTCTTCTTTGAAGCCGGTTTTCATAATTCTTTATTTTTTTTGCCGTTGATTTTTCGTTTTCTCTGGTATCCTAATGAATAGGAAGTGAGACTATGCTGCTTAAATTGATATTAATTCTGGTCTTGGCCGGAATTCTGGCGGGTCTGGCCGCTAAGCAGCATCTGCTCGAGCACAGTCATGTTGCATCCGGCATTCGTAAAAAAATCCAGATTTTTGACGGAATCGCGGTGCTGATATTCATCGTCCGGTTCATGCCCTTACCGCTGGGCTCTACACAATTCGTTCAGGCCCTGGCCTTGGGCATGTTAGTTTTCCTGGCAGTTTCCACGCTGCTTCTGCTGCTTTTTCAGCTGCGGCCCACCGGTACACGGACCTGGCTGTTCTGCTGGCTGAGTCTCAGCGTCCTGCTGAGCGGCGGAATCAGCGTCGCAGGATGGCGGCAGGCGCATACGCTTGCCGTTCACGATACCCAGCTCACGCTGAGCTCCCGGTTTCCACATGACGAACTGCAGTTCACCGTAATCTCAGATCTGCATTTAGGAACCTCCGTCAATGCAAAGGAAATCAACGCCTTAATCCGCATCCTGGAACAAACACCGAAGCAGCCGGTGATCATCGCCGGCGATCTGTTCGACGAATACACGACGCCGAAACAGCTGCAGGAATTCCTCGACGCCGTCAATCATTCCCAACTGGAAACGGTTTATATGGCGGCCGGCAATCACGAATACCACCAACGCCGCTATGAAGCGTATTTCCAACAAATTCAGGCCAGCCGGATCGTGCTGCTTCGCGATCAAACCATCGCGATTGACGAGCATTTTCAGCTGTTATTCCGTCAGGACCGCTCACAGCCGCGCCTGGCGTTAAACGATTTGATCGGCAATCCGAACGCCGACTGGATCGTCGTCGATCATCAGCCCAAGCTGAAAGAGAAAAACCCGGCCGTGCTTTTACAGGTTTCCGGCCATACCCATGCAGGACAGGTCGCGCCGTTCGCACTGGCAGTCAGACTGGCTTATCCGTGCGTCGCCGGCCGCTGCGACACCCAGCCGCAAGCACTGGTCACCAGCGGTATGGGCGCCTGGGGATTACCGTTCCGCCTCGGTACCGAGAGTGAAATTCTGCGGGTCACGCTGCATTTTCAGGTACAATCAGGAATTCCTGCCGATAATACCTGAAGGTATGCGCCTTCTTCTTTTTGACGAATGTTCCTGAATTTAGTCAATCCTGCTCAGATTCCCTTCTGGGCAGTTTTTTTATGATCCATGAGGTTGTTTCTCTCTCATTCACAAAAATAATCGTCAAGGCTATTCACGATTCTTCTCCAGTCAGACACTTTCGATCATCGTCAGGATTTCCGAACTTCCCCGCAGCAGTGCGCGAGGCTGATAAGGTTGAAAGGCCTCCGCCGGCGTTGTGCCGGTCAGCACAGCCGCAAATGCAATTCCAGCCTGGCGGGCCGCCAACGCATCGACGACACTGTCGCCCACATACAGCGTTGTTTCGGGTGCACTTTTCAACCGCTGCATCGCCAGAAGAATCCCCTGCGGATCCGGTTTCGACTGGTTTACGTCCTCCGCGCCCACGATCGCATTGATCAGCTCAGCAGCGCCAAAGCGGACTAAAATCTGATCGATTCGGTAATGATATTTCGTTGTGACGATCCCCGTGCGGATTTGACGCGATTGCAGCTTCTCCAACATTTCTCTGACGCCTGGGTACAGATCCGTCTGCCCCACCATCACCGCGTCGGCCTTCGCTCTAAAAAGCTGTGTGAAACGAGCGGCCTGCTTCAAGTCAGGACATCCGGTTAACCGGATGAACGTCTCGTTCAGCGATAACCCGATCGTCTGGCGAATGTCTTTCGGTTCCGGTACGGGATAGTTCAGAGCTGTCAGTGCAGCGTTGACGCTCATCACAATTCCACGGCTGGAATCGCCCAGCGTATAATCAAAATCAAAAAGCATTGTTCGATAAGAAAGCATTTTGTTTCCTCCTTGCTTGTTTTAAAAAATGAGAAAAGCTGCGCTTCTCTCAACCTGCGCAGCTCTTCAAGATTTTACAATTATGCTTTGTTCGGCGTCAACGCCTTGATGATTGAGGCGGCCGCTTTCTTCCCCGCGCCTAACGCCAGGATGACCGTCGCCGCGCCGCTGACCGCATCGCCGCCGGCGTAGACGTTCTTCATCGTCGTTTCCTGTTCTTCGTTGACGACCAGACACCCGCGGGCATTGGTCTGTAAGCGAGGTTCGCTGCGGACAAGCAGCGGATTGCTGGAAGTGCCTAAAGCCATGATCACGCAGTCGCAGACCAAATCGATCATTTCTCCAGTCGGCACCGGCGAACGCCGGCCGCGCTCATCCGGCTCGCCCAGCTCCATCTTCTCCAGCTTCACGCCTTTGACGAAGCCTTTCTCATCCTTGTAGATTTCAACCGGATTGTGCAGCGTCATAAATGTGATGTCCTCGTCCATCGCATGCTCGACTTCTTCCTTGCGCGCCGGCATTTCCGCCAGCGACCGGCGGTAGACGATTGTGACTTTCTTCCCCAGCCGGCGGGCGCAGCGTGCGGCATCCATCGCGACGTTGCCGCCGCCCACGACGATCGTGTGATTGCTTTGATAATACGGCGTCAGATGATCCTCGCGATAAGCCTTCATCAGATTGACGCGGGTCAGCACTTCGTTAGCGCTGAAGACCCCGGCCGCAGTTTCTCCCGGAATGCCCATGAACTTCGGCAGACCGGCGCCGCTGCCGATAAAGACCGCCTGGAAGCCTTCGTCTTCCAACTCCTGCATCGTCAAGGTCTTGCCGATAATGACGTTGGTTTCAATCGCAACGCCCAGGTGTTTCAGTTGATCGAGCTGTTCGTCGACGATCCGCTTCGGCAGACGAAATTCCGGAATACCGTAGCGCAAGACGCCGCCCACCTCATGCAAAGCTTCATAGATCGTCACCGCAAAACCTTCCTTCGCCAAATCCGCCGCACAGGCCAGCCCGGCCGGACCGGAGCCGACAATCGCAACCTTCATTCCGTTGGGCTGCGGCTTTTCCGGGTAAACTGGCGTGTGATGGTCGGCGACATAGCGTTCCAGCCGGCCGATCGCCACGGCTTCCCCGCGGATTCCGCGGACACAGTTCTTTTCACACTGGTTTTCCTGCGGACAGACGCGCCCGCAGATTGTCGGGAAACTGTTGGTCTTGGTAATGATGCCGTAAGCCTCGTCGATCTTGCCCTGCTTCAGCGCCTGGATAAAATCCGGAATCATGACGGAAACCGGGCAGCCCGCTGTGCATGGATGATTGACGCAGTGCAGACAACGATCTGCCTCGTTGATCATCTGTTCCTCAGTATAACCTAACGCAACTTCCTCAAAGTTTGTAATCCGCACCAGGCCCTCCTGCAAAGGCATCGGCGTTTTTTCATTCTGCATATTCGGCATGTTATTTCGCCTCCTCAAGATGACAGCGATGATCTTCCATATACGTGCGGTTACGCTGCATTAGCTCGTCGAAATCAACCTGATGGCCGTCGAAATCCGGGCCGTCGACACAGGCGAACTTCACCTTGCCGCCGACGGTGACGCGGCATCCGCCGCACATGCCGGTGCCGTCGATCATGATCGGATTCAAGCTGACCAGCGTCTTAATGCCAGCCGCTTCCGTCACCTTGCAGACCATCTTCATCATGATGATCGGTCCGATGGCGATGACTAAATCATATTTCTTTCCCTGTTCCAGCTTTTCTTTCAGCGCATCGGTGACAAAACCCTGCTTTCCGGTGCTGCCATCGTCGCTGATCAGCGTAAACTCGTCCGCGATCGCTGCCATTTCCTCTTTCAAAATAACCAGCGATTCATTTTTAAAGCCGGCGATCAAATCGACATGCGCGCCCCGCTGGTGGCAGGCCTTCGCACTTGGATACGCGATCGCGCAGCCGACGCCGCCGCCGATCACGCAGATATTCTGTGCTTCGCCAAAATCAGTAGCCTGGCCTAATGGCCCGACGACATCGCGAATCGAATCACCGGTCTTTAAGGCACACAGCCGCTTCGTCGATTCACCCGCGGCTTGTACGATCACGGTGATCGTGCCCTCCTGCGGATCGGAATCCGCAATCGTTAACGGGATCCTTTCTGCTTTTTCATCTTGATGAAGAATCACAAACTGTCCTGGCTGAACCTTCTTCGCGATCCGCTCTGCTTTTAACTTCAGCAACGTGATCTGTGGGTTCAGGACACGAGCTTCTAAAATTTCAACCATGTTCTCTCATCCTTTCTGCAATCCCTTTCATAAATTAAGTATATAGCGAACACCTTGTGAATTCAACAAGTTAAATTAATTTCATTATTCACAATCTCCATTAACAGGAAAGTGTCTGAATTCTGATGCTTTCTGCTTGACAAAACAAAAAAAGAACCTTTACGGTTCTTTTAAATCAGCCGGACTCCGCCTTCCGGACGGATGGATAAAACATGACAGCTGCCTGAGCCGAAGCAGTCGTCCATGACCTTCTGATACGAGTCAAGCAACGCCAGCGGCACAAACGCCTGAATCGTTCCTGCCAGACCGCCGCCGTGGACGCGCCATGCGCCATGGCCCTTCAGCACGTTTTCCGACAAGGCCAGCGCCAGCGCCAGCGACTGATGCCGGATATCGCTCGGACTGGTTACGTTCTGTAAATACATGAAGCTGGAATGCCCCGATTCGATCACCAGTTCAAAGAAACGCTTCAGATCGTGATCCTTCAGCGCCTGCACCTGCAGCGGCACCCGCGCGTCTTCCTCAAAGAAATGAATCGCCCGCAGAATTGCGCGATCGTTCTGAACCTTCTCCCGCACCTCGCGCAGCCGGCGGTAGAATTCAGCCGGCTCTACCTGACGCAGCACCTCGGCGCCGAAATACGCGGCAACCTGGCGCATTTCTGAAGGCATCAGACCGTATTCATCCGACAGATCGGCGTGATCCTGGCGCGTATCGACCAGACACAACGCGATCTGACTGTGATTGAAATCAAAATCAACCTGTTCCACAAGCACATTCTGCGGATCCTTGAAATCAATCGTCACAAAATTGCCGACGGAACAAGCCATCTGGTCGAGCAGCCCGCTCGGCTTGCCAAAATACACGTTTTCTGCATACTGACCGATCTTGGCGATTTCCTGCGCGGAAACCTGTCCGTCATTATACAAATGCGATAAAATCGTGCCGACCAGCACTTCAAAAGCAGCGGAGGAAGAAATTCCCGAGCCTTTCAGCACCGTGCTGTTGGAAACGGCCTGAAATCCGCCGATCTTGTAGCCGCGCTGGACAAATCCGGCCAGCACGCCGCGGATCAGTGCTTCCGAGGTGTTTTTTTCTTCCGGATGGACAAACAGATCCGCTAACGACACTGGTTTGATCTCAAAGCCTTCCGAGTAAAAGACGACCTCGCCTTCCCGCCGCCCGGCCGCCGCTGCCGCATCCATATTGACGCTGGCTGCCAAAACGCGGCCATGTTGGTGGTCGGTATGGTTGCCGCCGACCTCGGTTCGTCCCGGAGCCGAAAACAAAGCGCAGTCCGTATTTCCAAACGCTCTTTCGTAATCGTCGATCAACTGGCCGTAGCGTGCGATCTGACGCTCCGCCTGTCCCTCTCCATACAGACTGGTGATCCGCGGCCGCTGTTCATTTAACGCCGCTTTAAGCTCTGTCTTGTTCATGCCTGATCCTCCTGATCAAATTCAAATGCCGTGCAATGCTCCATCGTTTCACCCGGGTTCAGAATGCAGGAAATCTTCGATGGATCATTGACGCTGTTGGGATAATACTGCGTTTCAAAACAAACTGCGCAATGCGGCGTATACCGCACCCCGCCGCGGCCAACCTCGCTGTTTAAGAAGTTGGCGGTGTAGACATGCATGTCCGGCATATCGCTCAGTACCCGCATCGTCAGTCCGCCTTTGATCAGGCTGGCGACCGGTCGGAAGCCAACGCCGTTGAGCACATAATTATGATCCAGGCCGCCGGCGATTTCCAGCTGGCTGTGATGTTGGTTTAAGACCTCGGTCAGTTTTTTCGGCTGGCGCAGATCGAAGGCCGTGCCTTCGACCTCCAGCGTTTCCGGACGCGTGCAGCCATTGGGATCAAGCAGGCCGATTTCATCGGCGTCCACCTGAATCCAATGTTCGTCTAACGACGGAATCTGTCCGTTCAGCGAGAAATACGCGTGATTGGTCAGCGATACCGGCGTCGCGGCGGTCGTGCGGGTGCGGGTCGTGATCGACAGCCGGTTGCCTGCCAGAGCATAGGTCACCGTGACCGTCAGCTCACCGGGAAAGCCTTCGTCGCCCGCCGGCGATACCAGCTCCAGCGTGACCGTCTGGGAAGTATGTTCCCGCACCGTCCACAGCTTCGCGTCAAACCCTTCCTGACCACCGTGCAGCGTATTGCCTTTATCGTTGCGGTAAAGCGTGTAAACCTGTCCATCGAGCATGAACTGCCCGTCTTTGATGCGGTTAGCGACGCGCCCGATCATCGCGCCCATGTATTTGACGGATTTTTGATAGCCGCCGACCTGATCGAAGCCCAGCACTGCGTCCAGCTGTGCGTCCTTGACCCACAGTGAAACCAGCGTGGCGCCGTAATCGCTGACGCGCACCCGCAGCTTATCGTTTTCAATTTCTAACCACTGCGCAGACCGGCCGTCCTGCAGCGTTCCGAAGTTTCCCTTGTTCATCTTCACAGCACCATCTTTTCAAACGCGTTCTGAGCGGCTTTTTGTTCCGCCTTTTTCTTGGAGTTGCCCTTGCCTGTGCCCAGAATAATCCCGTCCAGTTTAACCTGCACTTCAAACTCCGGTTTATTGGAAGGCCCCGTCGTATTGATGACTTCATAGGTCACGGTTTTGCGGGAATCCGATTGGACATATTCCTGCAGCTTCGTCTTATAATCGACGATGATCGGTTCCTCCGGATGGCTTAAATGCGGCACGATTACCTCGGTCAGGATATTGTCGATCGATCCCATCCCGCCATCCTCATACAGTGCGCCCAGCATTGCTTCAAACATATCGGCGATAATCGAATCGCGCTCGCGGCCGCCGGTTTTTTCCTCGCCCACGCCCAGCTTCAAGAAGGAATTCAGCTGCAGCTGCCGGGCATAGATCGCCAACGCCTCCTCGCACACCAGCTGCGCGCGGAAGGTCGTCATGTGCCCTTCATCCAGCGGCGGATCCAGGCGGAACAATTTATCCGAAACCCACAGCTGCAGCACCGCGTCGCCCATGAATTCCAGGCGCTCGTTATCATGTTTCAGCTGCTTATGTTCATTGACATACGAGGAATGCACAAAAGCCTGCTCGATCAACCGGCTGTCTTTGCAATGAATTCCTCGTGCTTCAAGCCATTCGCATATTTTCATTTTTTTCTTCCTTTCTGATTCTCTTATTTTATTATATCGTGATTAATCCATATAAGAAATAGCGGATTCATTTTCTTTCCGGATTTTAGTTAACAACGGCTGAAACTCCGCGTTGTCCGGATCGTTCAGGATCCGCGCCGCGTCCTGACGGGCAGTCTGGATGATTCTGGTATCGGCGATAAGATCGCCTAAAATCAATCCCGGCACCCCGCTTTGACGGGTACCCAGCAGCTCGCCTGGTCCGCGTTGTTCCAGATCCTTCATCGCGATCTCGAAACCGTCCGTCGTCTGTTCCATGATTTTCAAACGGGCCAGACTTTCCGGATCCTTGCTTGCGGTCAATAAAAAACAATAGCCCTGCCGGCGTCCGCGGCCAACCCGGCCGCGCAGCTGATGGAGCTGCGACAGACCGAAGCGGTGCGCGTCGTAAATCACCATGCAGCAGGCGTTAACGACGTTGACGCCGACCTCGATGACCGTCGTCGACACTAAGATCTGCGTCTTATTGGCCTCAAAATCATGCATTGCCTGTTCCTTTTCCTCGCTGCTCATGCGCCCATGCATCAGGCCCAGCTTGGCCTTGCCTGAAAAGGCTTCGCTTAAGCTATCAAAAATATCGAGCACGTTGCGGCCGTCGAAGTTTTCATTTTCCTCGATCGCGCTGCAGACGATGTAAATCTGACCGCCCTGCTCCAGCTGGTTCAACAGCTGCGGCATGATCGTGCGCAGGCTGTTTTCCTCCACTAACCGAGTCTGAATCGGTTTGCGGCCCGGCGGCATCGTCATGATCGTCGAGATATCCATGTCGCCGTAGAGCGTCGCGGCCAGCGTCCGCGGGATCGGCGTCGCGCTCATCAACAGAAAATCGACCTTCTCGCCCTTTTCCTTTAACGCGCGGCGTTGTTCTACGCCGAAGCGATGCTGTTCGTCGGCGACAACCAACCCCAGTTTGGCAAACTCCACTTCCTTTTGAAAGAGTGCGTGCGTGCCGGCGACCAGATTCAGCGTTCCGTCCTTCATCGACTGCAGCACTTCTTTTTTCTTTGCCGAAGGCAGCGACGAACAAAGTACATCGATCTTGATCGGCAGACCGGCGAAAAGTTTCTTTAAGGAAACGGCATGCTGACGGGCTAAGATTTCCGTTGGCGCCATGATCGCGCCCTGGTGACCGCTGAGCACACAGGCATACAAAGCCAGCGAAGCGACCAGGGTTTTGCCGCAGCCGACGTCGCCCTGGATTAACCGATACATGATTTTATCGCTGCCCATGTCGGCCAGAATATCCCGCACCGCTTTGAACTGATCCGGGGTCATCGCGAACGAGAGGTGATTGGCCAGCGCGTACACCTGTTCAGCATCGAATTGCTTGGCTTTCTTCGTCACGGTTTCGGTCTGTTGCCGGTGGATCATCTCCAGCACAAGATGAAATTTCAGAAACTCCTCGTATTTCAGCGTCCGCGTGGCCTGGTAGACCTCGTCCATGGAGCGTGGGAAATGCAGGCAGCGCAGCGCCGTCTTTTTCGGCAGCAGGCGGTATTGTGCCTGAAGCGAGAGCGGTACGAGCTCTTCAATATGTGATTGAGCGGTGATGAAGGTTTTTTTGATAATTTCCTGCATCATCTTCTGCGTCATGCCTTCCTTTAAAGGATAGACCGGCGTGACGCCCAGCTGTTCCTGCAGCGGCTGCGAGTTGTACGTCGAAGCTGTGATCTTGTTTCCGCCCTGATAATAGCCAATCACCGTCACGCGCTGGCCCACCGTCAGATTACTGGCCCAGGGGCGGTTGAATATTGTGATCTCAAAGCAATCGTCGTCATTTTCCAGCTGGAACTTCGTCATCGTCTTGCCGCCGCGAATCCGCATCGTCCGCGCCGGCCGCACAATCTGCCCTTCGAGAATAACCTCACTTTTCACCTGCCATTGATCATAAGGAATCACCTCACGGCTTTGATAGCGCAGCGGCACGCACATCAGAATCGCGTCGCTGTCGGTCAGTCCCATTTTTTCCAACAGCTCGGTCCGCTTCGGGGTCATTTTCAACTGTTTTAACGTCAGCGCCATCGGTTCTTCCTCCTTTCAAACAAGAATAGCTTTATTATACCTTATTTTTCAAGTCAGCGCCAAGCGAACTTGAAAATCTCCGGCAGAGATCTCTGCTTTTGCGTTTGATTTATGCCCATGGCAGAATCCGGATTTTCATTCGCAGACAAAACAAAAACGGAATGCAGAGATTTTCCGCATTCCGTCGATTTTCTGTTTCTGTCAAGTTCAAACTTCAGCCTTGCAATGTTTGCAATATTGTCCCTTTGACTTATTCGACGCCGAAGATAAACGAGTAGACAGGCTGGCCGCCGGCCTGGATATCCGTTTCCACGCCGAACTGATCTTCGATGTACCGGGCGATCTGGGACGTTTCTTCCTCGCTGGCGTCTTCGCCCGCAAGCACCGTCACGATCTCCGAATCCCCGTCGATCAGGCTGTCCAGTAACCGCAGGCACGCGTCCATTTTATTCGGCGTTGAAATCACGATCGACTTCTCAGCGATGCCCATGTAATCCCCGGCTACGATCTCCATGCCGTCGAAGGTTGTATCCTTGATCGCATAGGTGATCTGCCCCGTTTTGACATGCTGCAGCGCGGCTGTCATTTCCGCTTCGTTTTCTTCCGCGGAGACTTCCGGATTGAACATGATGCAGGCGGATAAGCCCTGCGGGATCGATTTTGTCTGCAGAACCCGGATATCCTGGTCTTCCATCACTGCCGCGGCCTGCTGCGCCGCCAGGATGATGTTGGAGTTATTCGGCAGGATGAAGATATGCTTCGCCTTGACCTTCCTGATCGCCGCAACAAAATCCTCAGTCGACGGATTCATCGTCTGCCCGCCGGAAATCACGACGTCGACGCGGTATTCCTCAAACAGCTTCTTCAAGCCGTCCCCGGCCGCAACCGCAATCAAAGCGTAATCTTTTTCTTCCACCGGGGCTTCCGCTTTTTCCGGCAGTGATTCGTTCATGATCGTGTTGTGCTGTTCCTGCATGTTTTCAATTTTCAGTTTGACGAATTCGCCATAGCGCTGCGCATAGTTCAGCGCGTCGCCCGGGGTCAGGGTATGCACATGCACCTTGACCAGATCGTCATCCTGAACGACGACGATCGATTCGCCCAAGCGGGCCAGCGCCTTCTTCATCTTATCTTCGGTGAACGTGACCTGTCCCTGCTCGCTTAACCGCAGAATAAATTCCGTGCAGTAGCCGAATTCTTCATTTTCCAGCTCCATCGCCGCTTTAGCGGTGGTGCTTTCCTTTTCTTCCATGACGAACGGATGACCATCCATCGCCGCTTTAAAGCCTTCTAAAATAACGACCAACCCGGTTCCGCCGCTGTCGACGACGCCGACTTCCTTTAATACCGGAAGCAGTTCCGGCGTATTGGCCAGTGAAATCCGCGATTCGTCGAGAATGCAGTTAAACACATCGTCGATCGTCGCTTCCGGATGTTCCTTCATGTATTGCTCGCCGGCCGCGCTGGCTTCGCGGACAACCGTTAAAATTGTCCCTTCCACCGGGCGCATAACCGCCTTGTAGGCAACCTTGCTGCCGTTGACGAACGCCGCCGCCAAATCCGCCGGAGTCAGCTCGCTCTTACCTTCAATCGACTGGTAAAAACCTCTGAAAATCTGCGACAGAATGACGCCGGAATTTCCCCGTGCTCCCATCAACAGCCCCTTCGACAAGGTCTTCGCCAACAAGCTGAGATCCTCGGTGCACGCCTGCATCGCTTCCTTCACGCCCGAGGTGAACGTCATCGACATGTTCGTGCCGGTGTCGCCGTCCGGGACTGGGAAAACATTCAGCGCGTCAATCGCGTCGTGGCGGTTGCTCAAATGAGCCGCTCCGCTGAGCAGCATCTCTTTAAAATCCGTTCCGTTAATTCTATTCATGATACCCTCCGATTAACCAATAACCCGGACACCCTGCACATAGACATTGACGGCCGCAAAATCCTGCTCCAGAGTTTTCTCAAGGACATACTTCACTTTCTTCTGTACTTCACTGACGACTTCGGACACCTTAACGCCGAAGCCGATGACGATATATAGATCCAATTCCATTCCCCTGTCGGTCTTTCTGACGACAACCCCGCGGGAATAGTTTTCTTTTTTCAATAATTCAGCCCAGCCGTCCTTTACTAACTTCTGGGAAGCCATCCCGACGACGCCGTAGCATTCGCTGACGACACCTCCGGCCAACGTTGCGATCGCTTCCTGCGAGATGTTGATATTTCCGTAGCTGGTTACCCGTTCTATGGACATGAACGATTCCTCCTTCGCTTTATTTATTATATCAAACTATTTGTACTTTTCAAATTTTACTCGGTTTCTGCGCCGTTTGTGTCAGAATTTTCATCTGATTCTCCCTCTGCGGGCGCGTTGGGATCCGCTTCGCCCGGACACAGCTGGGTGTAGGCGGACTTGGACATTTCATCGACATAGATGCACGAGTTCGGCTTGTTGAGATTGGAAACGATGCTGTTGTACTCGCTGAGCACGTCCATCGAATAGTAGCTGGAAAAAAACTGGTTGCCGTCATGCATGATCAGCCGGATCATGTTGGGATCGTAGGAAACCTCATATTGCTGGATCTCTGAAATCAGCGAAATCATCGCTGCGGGCACATGGCGGAACGCCATCGCCAGATCGGCGCTCTGTTCCTCGCTTTGAAAGCCGACGATCAGCGGAATCCTTGCGATCAGGCCGGTCATCCGTTCATCCATCTTGACGACGGTTCCGTCCTTGAATAAAATTTCCGGTTCTTCGATGTAGCGGTAGCCGACCGGCTCCCGTTCTTCAATTTCAATCACGATCTGGTTGCCGCGCTCATGCCGCACTGAAGCCGAGACGATCAGCGGGTACTGCTGCAGGGCATTTTTCACCTGTGGTGCAAATACCGTCAGCCAGCGCGACTGAGCTGTGATTCCCGCCAGCTCCAGCACATCGGCACGGCTTAGACTGACGTTGCCCTTAACGCTGACGGTTTTGATTAGCGAAGCGTCGCTTGAATAATACGTCAGTCCCATCACGATTAACGCGCAGAGTAACGACGCCTTGAACAGCCGGCGTTTCTGATGGCGAAAGTTTTTTTGTTCGGCCTGACGCCGCCGTTGTTCGATTAACAGATCAACCGAGTTTTTGTTTTCGTCCGGTTTGACCGGCGATGGTTTGCGGATCACCAGTTAAACTTCTCCACTTCCAGAATCAGTTCCTCGCCATATTGACGACGCACCTGTTCCTGAATTTCCTCGACCAGTTCAATAAAATCCCGGGCCTTTCCCTGTTGATCGTTGACGATGAAATTGACGTGCTTCTCGCTGACGGAAACCCCGCCGACACGGCGGCCGCGGTAGCCCAGCTCGTCGATCATCTGCCAGGCCTGACGATCCTTGGGATTGCGGAACACGCTGCCGGCGCTCGGCTTATCCAACGGCTGCGATTCCATCCGCCGCTGACGCCGGCGGTCCATCAGATCGCGGATCTCCGTCTGATCCTGTTTTGTCAAATGAAACCGGACGGCCAGAATCACCCAGTCGGGATGACTTTGGAAAATCGAAGTCCGATAGCCAAAGCCGCACTCGGCCGGACTTAACCATTCGCAGCGTCCCTGCCGCAGCACGAACACCTCGCTGACGACCTCAGCCATGCAGCTCTTGTACGCGCCGGCATTCATAAATGTCGCACCCCCGACCGTGCCGGGAATGCCGCTGGCAAATTCCAGACCGGACAGCGAATGCTTCATCGCTTCATACGACAAAGCGATGATCGAACAGCCGGCCTCCGCCACTACCGTCTGGCTGTCGAAATAAAAGTTGCCGTGATAGCGGTCAAGCTTGAGTATCACGCCTTCGTAATCGTTGTCGGAGCATAACAAATTGCTCCCCTTGCCGAAGATTTTATACGGAATCCCCTGCTTGGCTAACAGCCGCAGCACCTGCGTCAGCGCCAGCATTGTCTTGGGATAGACGACCGCACGGGCATTGCCGCCGATGCGCAGTGTCGTCAGCGTCGACATCGGAACATTTTCCGTCACATCGCCATAGCACCGCAGTCTTTCCAAGCTGTTTCTCATTGTTAAAATCACCTTTTATCCTTGTTGGATCCAGTTGTATATCTGTTCGCTGGCATCCGGATGGCCCAGCCGCTTCGCAGCCGTCCGCATGCTTTCCAAACGGATCGGATCAAAAACAACACTCTCTATTTTTGCGGTTATTTCCCCTTCTGTCAAGTCTTTTTCTTCGATCATGAGCGCCGCCCCCGCGCTCTGCAGCGCTTTCGCGTTGAGCACCTGATGGTTGTTGGGAACGTAAGGGCTGGGAATGATGATCGCCGGCAGACCTAAAACCGTGATCTCCGCGGCGGTCGTTGCCCCCCCGCGCACCACCGCCAGATCGGCGTTGACCATGACCTTGACCCCGTCAATATACGGGACTACCTTGATATTGGCACATTCCAGACGCTGCGCGCGGACTTCCTCATAAGCCGCCCGGCCGGTAACATACAATACCTGATAGGATTGGCCGGCCATCTGCTTCAGCGCCTTGACCATGACGGCGTTGACGCTTTCCGAGCCCAGCGAGCCCATCACAACGACGACTAACGGCCTGGCCGGATCCAGACCCAGCTGCCGCACCACGTTGGGATCGCGCTGCGCCCGGGCCGCCACACTGGCCCGCGGATTGCCGAGGATCCGGGTTTTCTGCGGCGGAAACTGGTCTAAATTTTCAGGATAGCAGCCAACGATCTGGTCGGCATATTTCGCCAGAAAGCGGTTCGCTTTGCCGGCATAGGAATTTTGTTCGTGAAGCATTGTCGGCACATGCGCGAAGTGCGCGGCCAGAATCACCGGCGCGCTGATATAGTTGCCAAAACCGATCGCGTAATCCGGACGGAACTGCCGCACAATCTTCCGGCAGGCGAAATACGCCTGGGCCAGCTGCATGACGGCCTGAACCTTCGCCAGGGCGGAACCGTTCAGCCCTTTGGCCTTAATCGCTTCAAACGCATAGCCGGCCTTGGGAATCTCCGTCGACTCCATCCGTTCCGCTGTGCCGACAAACAGAATTTCCGTTTGCGGATCTTTTTCCTTCATGGCGTCGGCCAGCGCCAGCGCCGGGTAGATATGACCGCCGGTGCCGCCGGTCGCAATTAATACGCGCATTGCGTTTCACTCCTTTTTCATTTGCTTTTTTGCCTGCCTTATTATAGCATACATCGTCCGCCGCGCCCACCCGCATCTTGCCTTTAGGCCTTGGCGATACTCATTAAGATGCCCAGCGAGGCCATGATCATCACTAATGAGCTGCCGCCGTAGGACATCAAGGGCAGCGTAATCCCGGTGACCGGAAACAAACCGACGACGACGCCGAGATTGATCATGACCTGAATCGCGAACAGACTGATGATGCCGACCGCGACGTAGCACAGAAACGGATCGTGAGCGTTCTTGGCGATCCGGACACCCTCCAGGATGATCAGCAGATAAATAATAATGATCAGCGAAGCGCCGATCCAGCCCAGCTCCTCCGCCGTGATCGCGAAGATGAAATCGGTCTGCGGTTCCGGCAGATAAAAGTGCTTCTGCATCGACCGGTTCAGTCCGGCTCCCAGCAAGCCGCCCGGGGCGATCGCAAACAGTGACTGGATGATCTGGAAGCCGCTGCCTAACGGATCCTGCCACGGATCAAGAAAGGAAACGATCCGCGCCATCCGGTACGGCGCCGCCAGAATCAAGCCGGTCAAGCCTGCCGCGCCCAGCAGTCCCAGACGGATAAAATACTTAAACGGCGCGTCCGCCGCCAGCACGATCACAACGATGCTGCAGACCATGACCAATCCGCTGCCGAAATCCGGCTGCAGAAGAATCAGTCCGAAACCCAGCATGGTTAAAAACAGCGGCACTAACAAATCCCGGCGCAGACTTTTAATCCGGTCTTTGGAAGCCAGATAATCCGACACCGAGAGAATCAGCGCCAGCTTGAAAAACTCCGAGGGCTGGATCAAAAAGCTGCCGACGCCGAACCAGCTGCGCGAGCCGTTGCGCTGCACGCCCAGTCCTGGAATCAGCACCAGCGCCAGCGCGATATAACAGCCGATCAGAATCGGCTTCTGTTTTTCCCGCAGCTTTTGAATATTCAGCCGGCTGGTCAAATTCATCGCGACTAAGCCCAGCCCGGCAAACAGCGCCTGACGCTGGACAAAATACCAGGGGTTGTGATATTTGAACTCCGCCCAGTATACCGAGCTGGAGGCGATCATGATCAACCCGGCGGCCACCAGCGTCAGCACTTCGATCAAAAGCAGCCTGTTTTTTCGATGGAACATAAAAAAGTCTCACCTCCCATACAGCGTATGCGCAGAGAAAGTGAAACTTGATGTCAAATCAGGAAGCGGGCGTCAGCCGGCGGGAAATCCGGTTGCCGAAAATCCAGGTCAGCTGCGGATTGGGAAACAGGAGGAACAGGCCCAGGACGACCCATTCGACCCCAATCCAGCCTGAGGGCAGACACAGTTCCAGCACCGGCGGCACGATCTGGCATTCCGCCCAGAACAGGCCGATATAAATCGCCATACAGCTGACAAAATAAATCGCATGATGAATCAGCTTCATCGTCCTTCACCTCTTTCTTTTCGTTTTCCGTTTCATTTCCGCCAAAAACGTTTTCAGCGTATCGAAACCTGCGCCGTTATTATATAATACATAAAGATAGAAAACAATCGAACGGGAGGAACAGATTATGAAAACGGCATGGGTATTGTGCGGCGGCGGTTCGCGGGGCGCCTATGAAATCGGAGTGTGGCAGGCATTAAGCGCGGCCGACCTGGCCCCGGACATCGTGACGGGAACTTCGATCGGCGCGTTAAACGGAGCGTTGATCGTCCAGCAGGATTATGCGGCGGCGCTGGATCTGTGGGCGAATCTCAGGATAGAAGACGTGATGCAGGATGGTTTTGATTTAGAGCTCAGCGCGATCATGGAAAACAAACAGAAAATCGCCCCTTTCCTAAAAAAATACATCAACACCAAAGGGGCGGACAACACGCCGTTAAAAGAAATGATCGCCCGGCTGGTCGACGAAGAGAAGCTGCGCCGCTCGCCGATTGATTTCGGACTGGTCACCGTGCGCTATCCTTCGCTTCAGGCGGTGGAGCTGACGAAAGCGCAGATTCCCGAAGGCCGGATCAAGGATTATCTGATCGCGACCGCTTCGTGCTTTCCGGCCTTTCCGGTTTACGAGTTCGACGGGCAGCAGTATATCGACGGCGGATATCAGGACAACCTGCCGATCGCGCTGGCGCTGAGGATGGGCGCAGACCGGGTGATCGCCGTGAATCTGCATTATCAAAGTCCGGTCCATCCAACGCTGGAAAAGCTGCCGCAGGTCGCCGTGATTTCCCCTTCCCGCGAGCTGGGTTCGTTCCTTTCGTTTGATCCGGAGCTTTTAAAGCGCAACCGCGAGCTGGGGCTGCTGGACGCGCGGAAATTTCTCGGTCAGCTGATCGGAGAGCGTTTCGTCTTTTCTCCGCTGAATGCTTCGCTGCGTGCTCTGGCAGAGCGGATGCTGCGCGAGCTGACCTTATTCCAATGTCAGCTGGACGATTCTGATCATCCGTTCATCGACACGCTGTGGCCGCAGAACGTGCTGCTGGACAGAGTGCTGAAAATCAAGGGCGACACCGCAGAAACGGTGTTGGTGCGGATGATGGAAAACGGCGCGGAATTCATGAAAAAAGACCCCCAGGTCATTCTCGATACGCAAGCCTTCCTGATCGAGCTGGCCAGCTATTTCAACGCTGGATCGCCAGCCTTGGAAACCGAACGCTCGCTGTATCAGAGCCTGCTGCAGCAGACCACAAAACAATCGTTATTGACGCTGATCGGCAAAGCGGACCGGATTACGTTGTGCCGCAGTTTATGCGATCAGATGCTTCATCAACAGACCGCACTGCTTCAGCAACTGCACTGGCTTGCCCCGATGATGCCGCAGGAAGTGCTCATCAGCTGGTTCGCGGCGTTTCTCGTGCGGGAATTCAGACTCGATCCTATCTGCCTAGAGGCCTGACATCCAACATAGCTCTGGCCGGCGTTAAATCTTAACCGTTCGGAAATCGAATTGCTTATTCTTACGGAACGGAAACTTTCCGTTTCATCACGATATCACAATCTATTGAAAAAGTCTGACAGCCGGAATGATTCCGGATTCTGCCAGACTTCTTTTTTATCTTGCCAAGCTTGTTTTTTCGTCAGCCGTTGCGCTCCGGCAGCGGAATCCGGGTATAAAATTCCACGTCATCCTCATGATCAATCCGCGCCTGATTTTTAAGCTGAACCCGCAGCGAAGCCGGATTGTCTTTATGGCAGGACAGATAGACCTCCTCCTCCCGGATCAGCTTCGTGGCTTCCTTGACCGCCAGCGCTAAGCCGCGCGTCGCATAGCCTTGCCCCCGATAAGCAGGATGGATGCCATAGCCAACATGGCCCGCACCCTGCGCCAAGGCCTCGGTGAGGTAATGCCGGATCCGGAACAAACCGACCATCTGGTCGTCATCCCACAGAAAGAACCAGGTTTCCGGCACGTGATTTTCCTTCAGCATTTTTCCTTCGGCGTGCGCCAGAATCTGCGGCAGCTCCTGCGTTAAAAACTGATCTTTCGGACAGCCGCGGTAAGGATTCATAAAGCCGTTTTCGTCTGGGGCGAAGGCTTGCAGAAAGGCGTACGCTTGTTCGCCATCCGCCGCCGTGAAGCGTTTTAATTGAAGCATTTTGATCACCTCGTCAAAACGTGCCGCCGTTTCTGACGGCCCGCATTTTCACTTTCTTTTTTGTTCATCGTTATTCTTCTCTTTTGCATTTGTAATCCGGGTATTCTATTTGCGCTTCGCTCTCTCTTTTCATGATTAAGAAACGTGCTCAACCTGTCCCAGCCAGTCCTCTGCCTGACGGTGCGAGCGCAACCGGATGATGGTCAGATCGGGAAATTCACGTTGCAGCGCGCTCAGATCCTCGCGCTTGAATTTTAAGATGTACCCCACAAACTCCCAATCCAGCTTCTCCGCGCAGCCCGGCGTCATATCGGGCCGGGATTGGCCGCGGTAGCGCCGCAGCCGTTTAAAATAGCCCAGCAAACTGCGCCATTTGGGCAGATCGTAAACGACCAGGGTATCCGCGAAGCCTAACCTTAGCGGCAGGGTGCGGGCAAAGTTCCCGTCCATGATCCAGCGGCTTTGCTTGAGCGCTTCCGCCAACAGCTCGTCAAATTCCGCAGCTGTGCGCTGAACCCAGTTTTCCTTCCAGAACAGCTGATCCAGATGCACTGCCGGAATGCCTGTTTGCGACGCGAGGCGCGCTGCCAGCGTACTCTTGCCGCTGCCGGGACAGCCGATAATACAAATCCGTTCCATTGTTTCCCCCTGTCCTAATCCCGGCATGCCGGCGACCACTCCGCCTCAAAGATCCCGCCGTTGGAGATTGTTTTTTCCGCGCCAAAGGCTTGCATCAACAACCCGTGACAGACGACGATCAGGCAGTCATAGCCGGCATACCGCGCTAACGCCCGTTCCGCACGCGTGCGCATCTGTTCCCACGTCTCCCAACGCTGTTTTCTTTCCGGACCGGCGACGCCGTTCATCGCGTCAAATTCCGCCCGGGCCCGCTCGACCGTTTCCACATCGGTATACGAATACGTGAGATCCGGCAGCCACTCGTGCAGCCCCACCTCTACGCGCAGCTCCAGATCCAGCCGGCGTGAGAGGATCGCCGCTGTCTGCAGCGCCCGCGTAAACGGCGAAGCGACGATCAGCTGGCCTTGCTTCAGCCGCGGATCCCGCGCCGTCTGTTCCGCCTGCAAGCGTCCCAGCGCATCCAGCGGCGCCAGGTCGTTGCCAAAGCCCGGATAGCCCAGCGCCTTCGGTTCGGTATAGTCCGGATGACCATGTCTTACAAAAAAGATTTTCATAAGGCTTGCCCGCCGATCAAAAATCCTTTATCCGTGATGACAATCTGTTCCAGCTGATCGACCCGCACGTCCGCCTTCGACAAATCCTGACCAAAGTACGGATCATCCAGCCCGATCACCGTCATGCCTGCCCGTTTCCCCGCCGTCACGCCGTTCAATGAATCCTCGATCACGACACATTCCGCCGGCATGCAGCCCAACTGCTCCGCACATTGCAGAAAGATCGCCGGATCCGGCTTGCTGACGGGCAGATCGCAGCCGCTGACGACTAAATCAAACTGTCCCTCCAGTTTACAATCGCATAAAACCGTCTGGATATTATCCATCGGCGAGCTCGAAGCCAGCGCGGTCAAAATTCCGCAGCGGCGGCATTGATCGATCAGCGTCTGGACGTAGGGACGGTAAATTTTTTCATAATTGACGCGCACGTCCTTGCAGAACGCGCGGTATTTGTGGAACGTGGCGGCGATATCCAGCTCCGGATTCCAGCGGGCGATCATGCCCCAGTTCACATCGTCCGTGCAGCCCAGGCACTGGCGCAGCGCGATTCGGTCCGTCTTGATGCCGTTGTCCGCGAACCATTGCTGATCTGCCTGCTCATACACTTTTTCACTGTCGATAATGACGCCGTCCATATCGAAGATTAATGCTTTCATTGCTTATCCCCCCTGTTTTCTTTTATTTTACCCGCCCGCTTCAGTCAGCGCCAAAGCTCATCAGTGCCGCGCAAAACGAACAGCGCTGCCACTGCAGCTGTTGTGCGAAGACGGGTTTTAGCTGTTCCCGGGTCAGATAGATTTCGTCTGCGTCCCATCGCTCTCCCGCCTGATCGCGGCATGCGTACAGCGCCGCGGCGTTGTCAAACGCGACGTCGCCGATCAGCACCCGGCCGCCGGGCTTGAGATGGCCGAGCATTTCCTGAATCCAGGCGATTTGCCCAGCCACGCTGAGATGATGCAGCGCATACGTGGACACGATAAAATCAAACTGTTTTTCCGCCAGCACTGCCGGCCAGCCGTCATTGAAATCATGCACGAACAATTCTGCCTGCGGCAGTTGATTCCGGACGGTTTCAACCATTGCCAAAGCGAAATCAAAACCGGTAATCTGAGCGCCCCGCTCAGCCAGCCGCCGGGTCAGAACGCCGGTGCCAAAGCCCGCGTCCAGCACCTCCGGCTGCGGCTTTGCGGCAACGATCGTTTCAATCGCCTGAAGCACGGTGTCGTAGCCAGCAAATGGATACTGGCTGTCAGCCTGAGTTTGAGCGACGGTTTGATCATACTGCGCCGCCCATTGATTAAAGCCTTCTTTATCTAATACCATGAATGGGTCCAATTCTCCTGTTCTTTGTTTATTTTGGGATTCCCTTTAAGCTTCAGGATGATATTGGCAACAACACGCCACGGCCTGCTGCCAGTGGCGGTAATCCTCGTCCGCCTGATCCTGTTCTATCTGCGGCTCAAAGCGGCGGTCGAGCTGCAGCCCGGCCAGCGCCTCCTGCCGGTCTTTCCAGAAACCGACGGCCAGACCGGCTAACAGAGCTGCGCCCAGCGCCGTCGTTTCATTGATTTTCCCCCGTTCCACCGGTGTCTGAAGCAGATCGCTCTGAAACTGCATCAGATAATTATTGCGCACGGCGCCGCCGTCAACCTTCAGTGTTTTTAAGCGGATGCCGGAATCCTTCTGCATCGCTTCCAATACGTCGCGGGTCTGGAATGCCAGCGATTCCAGCGTTGCCCGCGCTAAATGAGCCTGCGTTGTGCCGCGGGTCAGGCCAAAGATCGCCCCGCGGGCTTTATCATCCCAATACGGCGCGCCCAATCCGACAAATGCCGGAACGACGATCACGCCTTCACTGCTGGATACCGAGGTCGCCAGCGCTTCGCTCTCCGGTGCGGTGCGGATCATTTTCAAGCCGTCCCGCAGCCATTGGATTGCGCTGCCGGCGACGAAAATACTGCCTTCCAGCGCGTAATTCACCTTGCCGTCCACCCCCCAGGCCAACGTCGTCACCAAGCCATGACGGGAAACGACCGGCTTCTCACCGGTGTTCATCAACAGGAAGCATCCGGTGCCGTAGGTGTTTTTTGCCATACCTTCCTCAAAGCAGCCCTGGCCGAACAAGGCCGCCTGCTGATCGCCTGCGACCCCGGCAATCGGGACTTCCCGGTTGAAAAAATGCACCGGCGCCGTCGTCGCGACAATCTGACTGGACGGCTGAACCTGCGGAAGCATGCTTGCGGGGATATCCAGCTTTGCCAGGATCTCCGCATCCCACTTCAAATCGAAGATATTATACATCATCGTCCGCGAAGCGTTGGAGTAATCCGTGCTGTGACAGCGTCCTTCACTGAGCTTCCACACCAGCCACGTATCGATCGTCCCCATCAACAGCTCGCCGTTTTCTGCCCGCTTCCGCGCGCCCGGGACATGATCAAGAATCCATTTGACTTTCGTCGCTGAGAAATACGGATCGATGACCAGTCCGGTCTTCCCGCGAATCCAGTCTTCCAGCCCTTCTTTCTTCAGCTGGTCGCAGAGCTTGTCCGTCTGCCGCGACTGCCACACGATCGCGTGATAGATCGGCAGACCGGTCGTTTTATCCCAGACGACTGTCGTTTCGCGCTGGTTGGTAATCCCGATCCCCGTTACCTGCACGGGGTCGATGCCGCTGGCCATCACAACTTCCGCCATCACGGCCAGCACGCTCAGCCAGATCTCCGTTGCGTCATGCTCAACCCAGCCGGGCTTGGGGAAATACTGTGTAAATTCCTTCTGTGCCTGTGCGCGGATCTGACATTGCTGATCAAATAAAATCGCCCGGGTGCTGGTCGTTCCCTGGTCGATCGCCATAATATATTTTTCCATGCTTCCACCTTCATTTCTTGTATAAGTTTACCTTGAAACCGCTGTCATTGCAACAAAACCCAAACGAAAAGACCGTTCAGTTTTCAATACAAACCCGTTCACGGTCTTTCCTTTTTCTTTCAGATTATCCCCGCTTTTGATGTTAATAGCGGATCTTGTTGTGAACCAGCCGGCCCAGTATCTGCACGCGGCGGTCCATGACGTCTTTTAACGGCACGACGATCGGTTCGTAAGCGTCGTTCTCCGGCTGCAGGATCATATCGCCGTCTTTATAGAACACACGTTTAAGCGTTACTTCGTCGTTTTCCAGCAAGACGACGGCGATCTGCCCGTTATCCACGGAATTCTGACGATGGATATACACGCGGTCGCCTTCCTCAATCCGGGCGTTTTTCATCGAATCCCCGACGACATCGAGATAAAAATATTCGCCGCCCCGGGCTTCATCCGGGCTGACCCATTCATAATCCTCAACAATCTGTTCTGCCAGATGATCATAGCCCGCCTTGACGCTGCCCAGCACCGGTACCCGCACGCCCGACATTTCATCGCGTGTCAGATCCTGGTTGATCAGCCGTTCGATCGTCAGGTTAAAAAAGTCCGCCAGCTGCTGCAGGATGCTCATTTTCGGCATTGAGGTGCCGTCTTCCCATTTCTGAATCGTCGTAAATGATTTATAGCCGAATTTCTCCGCCAGGTCATTCTGTGTAATATGATACTTCTTTCTGAGATATCTCAGGTTTTCCTTAAAATACATCGGAATCACCACCCTGGCTTCATTGTAACGGAATCTTCCCGTTTTTTCAACGACTAATCGGAACTTTTTTCAAGTATTCCAGGTATATCCTTTAAATTTGTTCATGTTATCTGAAAATTATTCATGATCATTTAAGCAATGACCAACCCTGTCCCAGTAAAATCATCATTGAAACTTTCCAGAAAAAAGAAAGCGTGGTTCCATACTTTGTTTCGCCTAAGAACTTACGCTTTCCTGAATGATTATTCTAATTGATTTATTGAAGTTGGTTTAACGCGTTTTTAACGGCCTCTTTCAGCGCGTTACTGGTCACTGTTGCCTTGCTGACATGATCGATAGCGTCGATTTCCTCTGCTGACGCACAGCCAATAAACTGATCTGGTAATGTGGCGAACGCCGGATCGCTAATCCCTTGCGTTTCATTATTCTCCAGAATTCTGATTCTGGCGACCGCTCCGTTTTCAATTTTCACTGCAACGACAACATCGCCGCCCATCCCTGCGCCAACACCCAGCACTTCGTTTTCCTCCAGTTCATATTCACTCGTTTTTTCATCCGTTGTACCCTGGGTGTACGTGAGTTTTGATTCAACTGCCGGAGCCAGCGTATAACTTGGTAAAGCTTCTTTCACAGTTGCTGCATTTTCGCCTGCAATCCTTCCAAACACCAGACACTCCGACAAATTGGTCGCCCCTTGATAATTTTTTGCCGTCAAACCACCGAATTCACCTGCTGAATATAAATGAGGGATGGCATTACCGGCCGGATCCAGTACCTCGGCCCGGGCATTTCTACGCGCTCCTCCCTGCGTATTCAAAATTCGCGGGACAAGCCGCAGCGCATACCACGTCTTTCCTGCCAGTTCCCGCATCGTTTGGGGATCGCGTTCAAATTCAAGATCCTCACCTGCACTGGCAAAGCGGTTAAATTTTTTGATAGTCCGCGATAAGACTGCAGCTTCCATCTTTAATGCCGCCGCCAGTTCCAGAACGGATTCCGCAGCGATGATCTGCCCTTGAACGAAAGCTGGCCAGCTGAGGGTTTCATATTGATTCTGATCAAAAATTAACCAGGCGTTCTGCGGATGTCCTGGCATAACGTACTCACCGCCGCGCCGGATATGTCCATGTCTGGCTTCCGCTGTTTCATTAAAATAACGTCGACCATCTAAGCCTGTGATCAAAAAACTTCCGGCTGAAAATCCGGTAAGATCGATTCCTCGTTCACCCGCACCATAATCCGGTCCCAAACCGCCTAGGGTGTTGCTGCCTTCGAAACAGTTCATATGCCATAAATCCGCTCCGGCCTCCAAGCAAAGATGAATCCCATCCCCCTGATTATAAGTCGATCCAATGACATTATAGTGAGCATAGCCGATATAATCCTGAACGATTTTTGAATTATTCTCAAACCCGCCGCAGGCTAGAACAACACCGTTCGTCGCCCGAATATTCACCATTTTCCCATCCCGCTCAAATGTGACGCCGATGATCGTTTTCGTCTGAGGTTCCTGGATTAAATGAGCCGCCCGGGAATTGAACCAGATATCAATTTTATCTTTTTCTTCGACCACTTTTTGCCGCAGCAGTTTCCACAAAGCGGAATCTTTTGCACCGGCGTGAACGGTAAACGCGTTGATCGCCTCGCCGCCTTCCAATTCCGGGAATTCCGGAATTGCCCAAGCCACTGCCGGCACGCCTTTCCAATACATTACGTCCGCGCCGTAATCGGACGCCATCCGGTCACCCAGTGTCACCATATTCTCAGTATACACTTTAATGACCTCCTCGTCGTATTCCAATCCCCCGGCTAATTCATGGTAATATGTCTGTAACTTTTCCGGATTATCGCCGCAAACAATAAACTGTTGGGCATATCGGGTATTGCCGCCTTCATGACCTTTGGGCGCCGCATCGGCAATCAGGACGTTAGCACCACTGGCGGCCGCATAGTGCGCTGCCGTAGCGCCGGCTCCGCCAAAGCCGACAACGACCACATCATATTGTCCATCCCAGGCAATGGTTTCCGCGTAAGTATAGTCTCCAGCTGCAGAACTGGTTGACGTCTGGCATCCACCCAGCAGAGACATCCCGGCAAGCCCGAGCGCCCCGGCCGCTGCGTCTTTCAAAAAATCTCTTCGTGACAGTTTGTTCATTTTCTCCTCTTTGCATGATCTTTGATTCATGCTATCCTTTCTATGCTTACAGCATTTAATCTCTGCTGTTTTCGCAATTGTGATATAATTCATTTACATATTTATTATAGAAAAGAAGAAACGGTATGCCTATGTTGCGGCCACTAAACATTCGCTTCCATCTTTAATGCAAAATCACAAAATTGATGTGTCCTTGTGCGGTGTCACATTGAATCCTTATCGTAATTATCCGTTTAACTAAAAGGAGAAATAATTATGTCTTATCTATCCGTAAAAGCTGAGTCGATTCTCTTCCCGATGCTCTATGACAATACTGATTTACAAGTTCTTGTCGATACCGCATCGGAACTTCTAAATGCTCCCGTCAGGTTTTCCCCTGACAATCGAATTGAACTAGCAATCTGCTCCAAGAATTATCCAGAAGGTGAAATGATCCGGATTAAAAAGATGCTTTCCAAAGACAGCCATGGGTTTAATACGTTTATGGGGGTTCTCAGCAAACGCAAAGAAAATCTGATTCCATTTTATTCTCCGGCTACGGAAGATGATTATGCCCGAGTTTTTTCTAACGTTTATATTGGTGAACGCTATTTTGGCAATATTACAATTCCAGGAACAAACCAGGAATTAGAAAATATGGATATGGAGTTAGTTCAAACGATTGCCAGAATTATTGCAATTTCCTGTTCCATTGATGGTGTTTGGGGATACAATCTCAACGAACAAAATTTATTTAAAATGATTTTATGCGGGAAAATCAAAACTTTGATGGAATTATCGGTAATGGTTTCCGACAGCGAGAAATACCACGGTAAACAATATCGTCTGCTTGCCGCCAAAGGAAGAAAATCTGAAGAAAACGCTTTGATTACATCTGCTTTACTGCGAATTTTTCCTGACTCTCTAACCGCTGAAGAACAAGGAATCATTTATACGCTTGTTGACCTCACAGAAAAGGAAATCAGAACTTACCAGATCGAGAATCTAAAAGAATCAGCGAAGGTTCTGCAGGCTGACATTTTAATCGGCTGCCGTTTTTGCAACATCTTGAACTCCAACATACAGCGGAGCTATTTATGCTCTCATCCGATCTTTAAGAAACAACCTCGAGGCACTTTGTTCTATTTTGACGATCACCGGGAATATGCGTTATTTCTGCGCAGCAATCTTGAAACTGATGGTTACCTTGATTACTGTAATCCGGCGTTAATTGAAATGATTCGCTGGGATCAGCAGCAGAATTCTGAATATTATAAAACGTTAAAGCAATATATCAAAAATAATTTTGAAATTGGAAAAACAGCAGAAGCCTTAGCTACACATAAAAATACCATTCTTTACAGATTGAAAAAAATCGAAGAAAAATGGAATTTATCCTGCCGCGATGCTAATCAGCTATTTTCCATCCAACTGACGATGCGTTTGCTGAAATATTTTGAACAAGATGATTAACTATTATTCTTAATTCCTTGAGCTTGGGGCAATCCATGCAATTAAGATTCATGGCGTACTCAGCTTTAAATTCTTTTCAAATCCTGCATACCCAAAATTATCCTTTCCTTTTTCTAATATAAGCTTGAAATTGAATTATTTTCAAGTAAAATATAAGACAGAGAGGAGCGAGGATTTCATGGAAAAGCAGTATGTTCGGGTGAACGGCAACTGGGAAGACGACGGCAGTTTCATTCCCTTGTTTATTCTTTGGGAAAACGGGTTAAAATATAAGATAGAGAAAATTGTTCAGCGTTGTCCTGCGGCTTCCTTAAAAAGCGGCGGCGCGGGTCTGCGCTATACCTGCCTGTTTTCCCACGGGCAGCGGCGGTATCTGTACTTTTGTGAAAACCGCTGGTTTATCGAGAAATGAGGGTGAAACGATGTGCGGACGTTATTTATTCTTTGATCAGAACAACGCGCGGATCCGCTCGCTGCTGGCTTTGCTTGAGCGGCAGCTGGGCGACGAACCGCTATCGGAATTGAGTCTGGGCGAGGTTTTTCCATCGCAGCGGACGCCGGTTTGCCTGTTGTCTGAGCAGGGAGATGAACTGGTTCCGGCCGCCATGCGCTGGGGATTTACCCATCCGACGCAGAAACGGCTGGTGATCAACGCCCGCTCGGAAACCGCACCGCGCTCGCGGATGTTCGGCGAAAGCCTGCGTCAGCGCCGCTGCGTCATCTGCGCCAGCGGTTATTATGAATGGGAGAAGCCCAGCCGGAAAAAGATGTTGTTCACCCTTCCGGATCAGGCGATGCTGTGCATGGCCGGTTTCTACCGTCTGGAAGCGGATGGTCCGCACTTCGTCATTATGACCCGTCCGGCGCTGCCGGAACTCTCCGCCATCCACGACCGGATGCCGGTGGTGCTGAACGAGGAAGGCGCGCTGCGCTATTGTCAGGGCGAAGATCGGCTGCACTGTGCTTCCCGCCTGCAGGTCAGACCGGCGGATCGGATTTAACGGGGAGCAGCGCACTGTAAAATCATTGAAATTCATCTGGATCTTTGCAGACGGCAAACGCCGGAAGCGGGGATCCTTTTTTATTGGTCTCCTCGTCTGCTTTTTTGTATTCTCAACAAGACGAAAGAATTCAATTTCCGCAAACGCAGTCAGATTCTGCCTTGCGAAGATAGAGATCCCCGTTCGAAATCAATGAAAACAGAATAAGATTGAAGATCGGATCCAAACCGAAGCAGAATCCCATCAACAACAAAAGGACGCGGTCATTGCGTCCTTTTGTTCAACGAATCTTCTTTTCCCTTTGATTTTCTGCTTACAGATCGAACAGCTGATCGTGATAAGCAATCTTCAGATGCTCATAAGCCTTCGGCGTCGCGACCCGGCCGCGCGGCGTCCGGTTGATAAAGCCGATCTGAATCAGATATGGCTCATACACGTCTTCCAGCGTCATCGGTTCCTCAGAGATACTGGAAGCCAGCGCTTCCAAGCCGACCGGACCGCCGCGGAAACGTTCGATAATCCCCCGCAGATAGCGGATATCGACGTCGTCCAGGCCGAGCGAATCGACCCGCAGCCGATCCAACGCTGTCTGCGCGACGTCCAGACTGATCACGCCGTCGTTGAGCACTTGCGCAAAATCCCGCACACGGCGCAGCAGACGATTCGCAATTCGCGGCGTACCGCGGGAGCGCTTGGCGATTTCCCTGACCGCTTCCGGGGCCGCGGCCACATTGAGCACCCGCGACGTCCGCGAAACGATCTGCGAAAGCTGATCCTCGTCATAATATTCCAGCTTATTGACGATGCCGAAGCGATCGCGCAGCGGCGCTGTCAGATCGCCCGCCCGCGTCGTCGCGCCGACCAGCGTAAACGGCGGCAGATCCAGGCGGATCGAACGCACGCCGGAATCCTTGCCGACAACGATATCAATGCAGAAATCCTCCATTGCCGGATACAGCACTTCCTCGACCATCTTCGGCAGCCGGTGGATTTCATCGATAAACAACACGTCGCCCGGCTCCAGCGTCGACAAGATCGCCGCCAGATCGCCGCTGCGTTCAATGCTCGGGCCGCTGGCTGTGCGCACCTTGCCGCCCATTTCATTGGCCAGAATGTAGGCCAGCGTCGTCTTGCCCAATCCCGGAGGTCCGTACAACAGGACATGATCGAGCGTTTCATTGCGCTGCAGCGCCGCCTGGATAAAAACCTTCAGGTTTTCTTTCAGCTGGGTCTGACCGATATAATCCGTCAGCCGCTGCGGCCGCAGCGATGATTCGTCATCCCCCGCTTCCGGCAGTGCAGAAAGCAGCCGTTCCTCGTCCATCCCTTATCCCCCTCTTTTCCGCTGCAGCAGATGCTGCAGACCTAATTTCACATATTCGTCTGTCGTCTTATCCGGATGCTCGCGCATCATTTTCGATAACCCGCTCAATTCGCTTTGCTTGTAGCCCAATGCTTTGAGCGCTTCCAGCGCGTCTTCGATTGCCTGACTGGACTTGCCTTCAGCGGTTTCTTCGCGAACCAGCTTGCCCTTCAGATCCAAAATGATCTGCGATGCGGTTTTCGCACCGATGCCCGGCATCTTTTTTAACGCCGCAACATCGCCCTGCTCAATCATCTGCACCATCTGCTGATACGTCGCCGCCGCCAGCATATTCATCGCCGTCTTCGGGCCCAGACCCTTGACGGAAATCAGCTTGACGAACAGATCCTGTTCCTCCATCGACAAAAAGCCGAACAGACTGAACTCATCTTCGCGCACGTGCTGGTAGGTAAAGACTCGCACTTCCTGATTCAGCCGGACCGCTTCCGGACGGGAAAAGAACACTTTATATCCGATACCTTGGTTTTCGATTATGATCCAATCCAAACCCACGGCAAAAACCGTTCCTTTAATCATTGCTATCATGTTATCACCTGCCGTTTATTTTACCATAAAACAAGCGCAAACGAAACAGCCAATCAGGAAACTGACGAAGGCTTGCCTCAGGCTTAACCAACACTTGTCTGTTTCCCGGCGTTTCCGCTCCTCCGTTTGACGTCTTGAAAGAAAATACCAATGAAGAAGTAAAAAACGAGGAAATAAAAAATTTCGCGTCCGGCTTAGAGGCAGGATCCGTTTACAGCCAGCGCACAAAGGCGGTTTTATCCTGATCATTAAATCCCGCTTCACGGTAAAAACGCAGCGTACTTTCCCGCTTGGAGCCCGTTGTCAGCAGCACTTTGTAACAATGATTCTCGCAGGTGATCCGCACCGCTTCCTCCAAGACCCTCCGGCCTAAGCCCTGACACCGATACCGCGGATCCGTCACCACATTTTCGATGATCCCGCAGGGCCGCTGATCATGCGTCAGATTGCGGATGATCGTCAGTGTGCAGGTTGAGATTCCATGGCCTTGACTCTCAGCCACGATTATCGCTGTCTGCGGATCGTTCAGCAGCGTTTGCCACAGCCGCATGAGTTTGGCATCCAACTCTGGAATAGGGTTATCGCCCAAAAACGTATAAAGCTGAAGTAAATCCGGTAAATCCTGTCGCTGAGCCAACCGCATGGTCATCATCATTTCATTCTCCTTCACACTCAAAAACTGATCGTTTATTTAAGTCTTTTTTCAAGCCAGAAATCCCATTTCCCTCTGGTCCACTCCATGGCCAACGAAAAAGAGGCGCAAACGGCCTCTGATTGCTTATTCGACAAATTCAAATTGGAAATCGTTGATGAAGACGAGATCGCCGTCCTCCGCGCCCTTCTGCCGCAGCGCCTCATCGACGCCCAGCTTGCGCAGCGACTGGCCGAACCGATACACCTGCGATTCAACCTCAAAATCAGTCATCTTGAACAGTTTCTCGACCTTCGGACCTTCCAGCCGCCACTGGTGATTGCCCAGATTGGTAACGGTGAAATCCGGCGCCTTCGGTACAAACTTATACAATACGCCTTCCTCAACTTCAGTTTCACCTGTCATCGGGAATTCCGGCGTCGTTTCCAACAGATCCGCGACTTTGTAAAGAACCTCGTCCAGCCCTTCCGCGATCAGCGTGATCACCGGATATACCGGAATGTCCGGATAAGTTTCCTTAAAACGCTTCAGATTCTCTTCCGCGCCCTCCAGATCCATCTTGTTCGCCAGCACGACCTGCGGCCGTTCCATTAAGCGCAGTTCGTATTGTTCCAGCTCCTTGTTGATGATTCTGTAATCTTCAATCGGATCGCGGCCGTCGTTGGCGCCCATGTCCACGACGTGCACAATAACCCGGCAGCGCTCGATGTGACGCAGAAACTGATGTCCCAGTCCCTTGCCTTCGCTGGCGCCTTCGATCAGACCCGGTAAATCCGCCATGACAAACGAACGGCTATCCGGGACCTGAACCATGCCCAGATTCGGCGTGATCGTCGTGAACGGATAATCCGCGATTTCCGGGCGAGCCTTGGAGACAACGGATAATAACGTTGACTTGCCGACCGAGGGAAAGCCGACCAGCCCGACGTCCGCCAGCAATTTCAGTTCAACCTGAATTTCCTTGGCTTCGCCGTCTTCACCCTGCTCACAATATTCCGGCGCAGAGTTGCGGGCGGAAGCAAAATGCCAGTTGCCGCGGCCGCCCTTGCCGCCTTTGGCAATGACTGCGCGCTGGCCGGGTTTCGTTAAATCGGCGATCAGTCCGCCGGTCGCCAGATCCTTGACTAACGTACCCAGCGGGACCTTGACCAAGACGTCGTCGCCATCCGCGCCGTGCATTTTCTTCGGCTTGCCGACACCGCCGTTGCCCGCGGTCAGCTGCTTGGAATAGCGCAGATCCAGTAGGGTTGACTTGTTGCTGTCAGCTTCAAAAATAATATCGCCGCCGTCGCCGCCGTCCCCTCCTGCCGGTCCTCCCAGGGGTACATATTTTTCACGCCGGAACGCAACCAATCCGTTGCCGCCATTACCGGCCTTGAGTTTCATTTTAACACGATCAATAAACATGGAAAACGCCTCCTTTCCTCTTAGAATAACCTCGATCGTACTTCTTCAAACAAAAATCCCCAACCGGGGATTTTGTTAACTTACGCTGCTGGATAGACAGAAACTCTCTTCTTGTCCTTGCCTACGCGCTCGAATTTTACAGTTCCGTCGACTTTTGCGAATAAGGTATCATCGCCGCCGCGTCCGACATTCACACCCGGATGAATCTTTGTGCCGCGCTGACGGTATAAGATTGAACCGGCTGTCGCAAACTGTCCGTCCGCCTTCTTGGCTCCCAGTCTTTTGGAATGAGAATCACGGCCGTTCTTTGTAGAACCGACACCCTTTTTGGAAGCGAACAACTGAATGTTCAATACTAACTTCATGGCTTACACCTCCTGTTTTTTGAGTTTTATAAATTCTGGATAACTCTCTGCAATGGTCTGCAGCTGAATCCAGGCTGTTCGGAGAATCAGCTGGGCGGTCGGATCGTCCGGATTCAGAATCCGGATTTTCAGATATCCCTCCCGGGTTTCCGTTTGAAACGTTCCGGGCGCTAATTCATCCAAAGCATTATTGGTTCCGATCGTAATGCAGCTGACGCCGGCGCAGACAAGATCTTGTCCCATTTCAGCGTAGCCCGCATGACCCTCCGCCAGTAAGGTTTCCGCCTTTCCCTGACGTTCAGTCAGCTTGATCCGAATCATGAGACTTAAGCTTCGATGGCTTCAACGGTCAGCTTTGTATACGGCTGTCTGTGGCCCTGTTTGCGGTGAGAAGAACCGTCCTTGGCTTTGTACTTGAAGATCGTGACCTTCTTTTCCTTGCCCTGCTTCTCAACTTTGCAGGTGACCTTAGCACCCTTGACATACGGCGTACCGATTTTTGTTGTTCTGTTGGCATAGAGCACAACGGTGTTGAAGACGACTTCTTCACCCGGCTGAACGTCCAGCTTTTCTACATAGATCGACTGGCCGACTTCAACGCGCAGCTGCTTTCCGCCTGTTTCAATTACTGCGTACATGACTTGCACCTCCGTTCATATTCTCATGTATTTCTGAAAGAGACTCGCCAGCGCAGGGGACGATTTCCCGTCTTAAAACCCTGTTATGAGCGGTTGCAGCCATCAGAGGGGCATACAACGTGATAATAATAGCACAACAGCTATTTCCAGTCAATGTAATTTTACCAATCTGTCCGCTTGTTTTCAATCATTTTTCTTCTGTTTTATAGTTTTTATCCCACCAGGAATTATCAGAACAGGTGATTATTTCTTAACTGGATTGTCGTTGATCACGCTGGATATCATCGTCAATATCCTCTATGATGCAGGAATCTCTTATGGTATGCAGGACGTCAAAATACTGAGAAGGATTCCCATAGATGCAAAAGCTTTAAATTTTGTTCGCCTCTTCTATTTTTATAAACCGAGACGGCGGATCAGCTGCGGCAGCACGCGTTCAAAATTCACGCCGTATTTCTTTTCAGCGTCGTGTTCCATCGTTTCGCGGATACAAGCGACGGTGTAGTCGGCCGCAATCTCCAGCGCTTCCTGCAAGCTTTTTCCCAGTGCCAGAGCGCCGACAGTCGTGCTTGAGAAAATATCCCCGGTTCCATGGTAGCTGACAGGGATCCGGTCATGCACATAGCGGATTTTCTTCCCGCTTACAAGATCCCGGCCGGCGACGCCGGTCTTGCCGGGTTCCAAAGCCACACCGGTCAAAACGACCGCACGTTTTGTTCCCAAAGCGGCCAGCTTATCCAGCAGCGTTTCGATGTACTGCTCGTCATAGTGTTCGCGGTATTCCATCCCCGTCAGAAAGCATGCTTCCGTCAGATTCGGCACGATGATATCCGCCTTGGCGCACAGCCTGGCCATCTGGGCGGCAAAGTCCAGGTCAAACAGTGGATAAAGCTTGCCGTTATCCGCCATGACCGGATCCACAAAGATAAAATTATCCTCAGATTTGAATTGATCAAAGAAATCGGAAATCAGCTGAACTTGCCGTTTCGATCCTAAATATCCCGTATAGATCGCCGCAAAATCAATCTGTTCCTGCTGCCAATGCCGTGCGATCGGCGCGATTTCGTCGGTCAGGTCATGAAATGTATAGTTCTGAAACATTGTATGGGTCGACAACACCGCCGTCGGGATGATCGCTGTTTCCACACCCATCGCCGAAATGATCGGCAGCGCCACGGTCAGCGAACATTTACCGACGCAGGAAATATCCTGAATGGTTACGATTCTCTGCATTGTTCAATTCCTCCTTCAAGTCCGATGACTTCAATCCGATTATAAACATCTCTCACGGCAAACACAAGCCCCGCCCGCACTTGGGGAAAGGCTTCGCTTGCTTTTTCAGACAGAATGCCAAAGTTTTCAGCCTTTCAAAGAGTCTGTTAAAAAAGCCGCTTCCCGCGGCTCTTGGTTTTATTTCGTCGTTTGTTTTGGAAATTTCTGAATCCCGCTGATTGCTGAGCGTTGGGAACGCTTTACAGTCCGCCTTTTAACAGCTCCGGGTTCAGAAAAACCTGCAGCGCGCTGAAGGCCATCGCTTTAATCGCTGTGTGCAGCGAATGATCGGCGGCATGACCATGAACATAGTCCAGAAAATCTTCGTTGTGCGCATACACCGGCGGACAAGCGTCGGTTTCAATTTCGCAATACACCGTCGGACAAACATGCGAGACATTGCCGATATCGGTCGAGCCGGAGGCTTCGTTGGACTGCGGCACAAAATGAGTCACGCCCAGCGCTTCCAGATTTTCCTTCAACAGCTTCCGTAACGGCTCGCTGTAAACCAGATCGTCATACGAGTTCTCAAAGTTATGATAAGCTAACGACGCACCCGTCATCAGCGCCGCGCCCTTGGCGCAGTTGATGATCCGCTGTGTTAATTCTTCCAGATAAGCGCGGGATTTCGCCCGGATATAGAACTGACAGGACGCGCTTTCCGGCACGATGTTGGCCGCCGCTCCGCCGTTGGTTACAATCCCATGCACCCTTGCGTCGCTCTGCATGTGCTGGCGCAGGGCGTTGATCCCGGCAAACGTGAGCTGGACGGCATCCAAAGCATTGATGCCTAAATGCGGATACGCCGCAGCGTGCGCCGCTTTCCCGGTGAAGTCAAACTGCAGGGAATCCATCGCCAGCGACACGACATGAATGTTGTTTTCCGCGCCTAAATGCATCTGAAATGCCGCGTCAATATCGTCAAAGCAGCCCGCGTCAACCAGGTCGCACTTGCCGCCCAGCGTTTCTTCCGCCGGCGTTCCGATCAAAACGATTGTACCGCTGAATTCTTCGCTGATCTGCGCCAGCAAGGCGGCTGCGCCCAGTGTTGAAGCTGCGATCCAGTTATGACCGCAGGCATGGGCGTTCTGGTTATGCTCCGGACCATAGCCCGGCAGCGCGTCATATTCCGCCAGGAAAGCAATTTTCGGACCATCGCCGCAGTTCAGCTCAGCGCGAAACGCCGTTGCCAGACCGCCGTAAGGCTGCGTGACCGTGAAACCATAGCCGCGCATTTTTTCACACAAATACTGCGACGACCAGACCTCATCACACCCCAGTTCCGGATGGGCGTAGATTTCATCGCGGACTTGTTCAAACTGTTCAGCCATTTCCGCTTCCCGCGCAAACAGCGCCTCGCGCAGCATCGCCAAGTTCTTTTCCATCGTGATTTCCTCCCGTCTAGTATCCGATCAGCACGGCAATCGTTAAGAGCACAATTTCCGCGATGAACAATAAACCGAACAACGGCGTCACAAACTTATACCACTTGTTGACCGGCAGGCCCATAATTCCGCACATCATAAAGACGGAGGTCGGCCAGAAAATATTGGAAAACCCGTCGCCGAACTGGAAAGCCAGAACCGCGATTTGCCGGCTCAAGCCGACCATTTCAGAAACCGGCGCTAAAATCGGCATCGTGACGACCGCCTGTCCGCCACCGGACGGAATGAAGAAGTTAATGATATTCTGCACAAACAACATGCCCATCGCGCTCGCAATGCCTTGAAACTGCGCCAAACCGGTCGACAGCCAGTACACAATCGTGTCGATGATGTGTGCGTTGTCCATGATGACTGGAATCGCCCGGCTCAGCCCGACGATCAGCGCGCCGAACATCATATCCTTCGCCGCTTCGATGAAATACTGCGCGATCTGGCTCGGCGTAAACCGGGACACCAGACCGATCACAAGCATCATGATGATGAACAGCGCCGCGATTTCATTGATATACCAGCCCAGCTTGATCGTGCCGATCAAAAGCATGACGACGGTGAAAATGAAACACAGCCCGGAAATTTTCTGCGTCAGCGTAAAATCACGCTTCATCAGTTCTTCCTTAGTACCGACTTCGCGGAAATTCAGGTTTTCACCGGCCAGAATTGATTTTTCCGGATGCTTTCTGACCTTCTCCGCATAGCGCCAGACATAAATGATCGAGATGCCCATGAAAATAACAAAGCAGAAGACCCGGTAACCCAGGCCAGAAAACAGCGGAACCTGAGATACTTCCTGCGCGATGCCGATCGTGAACGGATTGATCGTCGCCGCCGCAAAGCCGACCGCGACCGCGATATAGACGATCGAACCGCCGACGATGGCGTCAAAGCCCAGCGCAATCGCAATTGAAATGAAGATCGGAAGCAGGCCGTAGGTTTCCTCAAACAGACCGATGGTTGAGCCGAGGATCCCGAAGGCGATCATGCAGATCGGAATCAACAGGTGTACGCGGTTGCCGATCTTTCGCAAAACGGCGCCGACGACCGCATCGAACGTTCCGTTTTTCAATAACATATAAACAAAGGCGTAAGCAAAGACGATGAAGAAAATAATCTGAGCACCGTCAATGAAGCCTAACTGAATCGAAGTGAAAATTTCAAACAGACTGCAGCCGGTTTTCGGCAGGTAATGGAACGAATCGGCGACGACGACCATCTTGCCGCTGGCTTCGTCCAGGACACGGGTGAATTCCCCGGCCGGCACAATGTTCGCCAACAGCGCGGTCAGCAGGACCATGCCGAAGATAATGACATAGGTATGGGGCATTTTGAATGATGTGGCAGTTTTCTTGCGCATACAATTTCCTCCTTAACAAAAAAAATCTTTACATCCTAAAACATGTAAAGATCAATGGAAATCATCATTCATCCCTATATGCCTTAAGATAGTGCTCCTTTGTAAAATGGCATCTTTACAAAGACAGTGACCTACCTGTTCGATAGGTCCCCAGCCGCTTTTATGACAAAGCGACTTCGGCGGATCATCCTTTCCGGCTGACTTCTCAGGCTTTCGGCCTCCATCAGCGTACTCTTAATCTCCGCGCCTCTAGCTGTGCTTTCACACAAGCATGTTTAGATTACCATATTCAATTTTACATTTCAACCGGAAAACACAAGAAAAAAGGAAATTCTGACAGAATTTCCCAAGGACTTGAAAAACAGATCAAACGGCGGACGACAGCGGATCTTTGGTATCGTAATCCTCCAATTTTAATAAGGAATAAAGTATGGCACGGAACGGTTTGGCATCATAGGTGAAGCGCTGCAGCCGATCGGCATAACGCATCGCATAGCTGTTGAGCAGACAATGAACGACGTTCGCCCGGGTCCGGGCTTCGCTTTCACTTAAGTCGGGATCATGGCGCTGGATGTATTCCTGAAGCTGACGCCGGTAACGCATCGACCACTCCGCGATCGCCGGAAAATTATCGACCCGGTGGGAGCTGATCAAGGAAGCCTGCGTCGAATAGAGCGCCGCCGTGACCGGATCATCCGCGAACAGTTCGTTTTCCTGCATCAGAATATCCAGAAACGATTTCAGATCCCCGGCCGCTTCCGCCTTCTTCAACGTTTCACGGATATTCTTTGCCGCATATTCGTCCCAAATCTCGACAAAAATCTCCTCCTTGCATGGAAAATGCCGGTAAAAGGAACCGACCGCTAACCCGGCGCGTTCCGTGATTTCCTGAATGCTCGTCTGTTCATAGCCTTTTTCAAGGAACAACGCCAGCGCCTGTTTCTTAAGCAGATCATGCGTTGTCGTAAAGCGTGCGGATCGCGGCATACTATCCCTCTTTTCTGTGCTTAACTATAGCCCAGCCCACCGGTGGTGTCAAGATTGCGTCAGAAGAGAGCGCTTTGTTTAAAGTTTTTGTGAATCTAATTCACTTTCATATTGATAAAATTTGCACATACCCGTATAATAGAAGCAACAATGTGAATCACATTCACAAGAAAGGAGAATTTTATGTCTGATTTATTTCCAATCCTCACCTCGCCGGGCAAAATTGGCACACTGGAACTGAAAAACCGCATCGTCCTGCCGCCAATGGGGACCGATGCCGGACGAGATGGCTTCGTCACGGATGCGATCGTCAACCGCTACGCCGAAAACGCCAAAGGCGGCACCGGCCTGATCATCACCGAGGTCACCTGCGTCGATCCGCCGCTGGGCATCAACACCGCCCAATACATCGCACTGAGCGACGACAAGTACATTCCGGGCTTTCGCCGGATCACCGACGTCATTCATCAATATGGTTCCAAGTGTGCGATCCAGCTCAGCCATGCCGGACGCGGCGCCAATCTGGATGTACTGCACAAGCTGAACCAGCCGGCTGTTGCCCCTTCCGCAGTCGCGATGCCGTATAGTTTTCTGACCGGGCTGACCGGAGAAACGCCGCGGGCTTTTGAGCACGATGAAATCGTTGCACTGGAGGATAAATTTGCGGATGCCGCCTACCGTGCCAAGCAGGCCGGCTACGACGCCGTAGAGGTGCATGGGGCCGGGTATTATCTGGTCGCTCAGTTCTTCTCCGCCACCGCGAATCTGCGGACTGACGAATATGGCGGCAGCGCGGAGAACCGGGCGCGTTTCGCCTGCAACATCATCCGCAAGATCAAAGCTCGCTGCGGAGCTGACTTCCCGGTTCTGATCAAGATGAACGTCATCGACGGCGGCCTCAACGGCGGTGTCAGCGTCATGGACGGCTTGTTGAATTGTTATCTTGTGCAGCAGGCCGGCGCGGATGCGATCGAGGTCATCGCCTGCAACTGGAGCGATGTGGCGACGTTGAAGGATATTCCAGCCGGTGGTCAGCCGAAAGGCATGACCTTCCCGTTAGCGGGTATGATCCGCAAAGCGATGATCGCGGAAAACGAAGACCGGCCGAATCTGGAAGGCCGCGGCCGGCCGGCGATCACGATTCCGCTGATTTCCGGCGGCCGAACCTATGATCCGGAATTGGCGGAAGGCGCGCTGGCCCAGGGAGTCTGCGATTTCATCCACATGGGACGCGGCTTATTGACAGAACCGAACCGGCCGAACATGATCCTCAACGGCACATGGAAATATGCCCGGCCGTGCATCGGCTGCCAGAAGTGCATGGACAACCAGCTGCACCATGACGGAGAACTGATTTGCAGCGGCAACGCCGTATTCGGCCACGATGATAACGACGCGTCGCTGCCGGAACCGGAAACGATTAAAAACGTGATGGTGGTCGGCGGTGGGCCGGCTGGCATCGAAGCCGCTCGAGTGGCAGCGATCCGCGGACATCATGTCACCGTTTACGAAGCGGCAGACCGGTTAGGCGGTCAGCTGATCCCGGCCATCGTTCCGCCTTATAAGCAGAATCTTGCCGATTATATTCCTTATATGGAAGGCCAGGCCGAATACCGCGGCTTCACGGTCGAACTCAATCATCCGATCACCCGCGAGGAAGTCGAGCGTCTGAAACCGGACGTCGTCATCGTCGCGACCGGCGTTCTGCCGGCAGTTCTGCCGATTCCGGGCTTTGACAAACCGCTGGTCATGAACGCCAAAGAAGCGCTGCTGGGCAAGTCGACAGGCAAAAACATTGTGATCATCGGCGGCGGCACGGTCGGCTGCGAAACGGCGGAATGGATGCTGGACGCGGGCAAATCCGTCACGATCGTGGAAATGAGCGACCGGCTGATGGGCAAGATGGTGGAAACGACGCGGTTTGTCCTCAAAGCACATCTGCGCGAGCTGAACTGCCGCGAATTATTGAATACCCGCTGCGTGGAAATTCAGGATCAGGCCGTCGTCGTCGAATCGGCCGAAGGACAACAGACAATTCCGGCAGACAATGTCATCATCGCAGTCGGCGACCGGCCGAACAACGCATTAGCAAACCAGATTCAGGATCTGTGCCCTGAGGTCATCACGATCGGCGACGCCCAGGGGATCGGCAGTGTCCTGGAAGCCGTGCGGACCGGTTATGTCGCGGGGAAATCAATCTAACTTTCTCCAATCAGGATGTTCTAAAGCTCTTGGGGAAAGCATGGACGAAATTGTCTTCTGCCCCAGATTCTGACATAGACAACAAAGAGGAGTGTATGCTCCTCTTTTAGTATCCTAATCAACTTTTCTTTCTTACTTTGATATTTCCGTTCTATTCCGCGGATGCCTGACTTACGGCTTCAATCCATTTCTTTAAGATTGGATCCTCCCCGTGCAGCCCAAAATCAGCCTGATCCAGAAATTTCTCAATCGCCGCGGCCAGTTCCGGGGAAAGTTCCCGGCGGATTGCTTCCAGCAGAGCTGCCGTGGACTTAACCGTCAGGTTCGCTAACAAGGAAAGGATTTGATCGACGACCGTCATTCCATGATCAAACGCCAGTTTTAAAAACAAAGCCGTTCCTTTTTGATGGATGCTTTTTGCATCGTTCTTCCCTTCCGGCGTGCGGATCGGCCGCAGCGGTGCACAAGTGGAAACGAGCATGTTCAATTTTTGCTTAAGCAGCCATGTCGGGCCGTGTTTCATCAAGTAACGCAGGCAAGCCCATTCCGCCCCTGTTTCATTCAGCCAGTCCTCCCAGGAAGAAACGTCGGCGCCGGTAAACCAGAGATGACCCAGTTCATGCGCCATCAAGCCAATCATCCGATCGGCATGTTCCTGGATTTGAGAACAATCTTCCGGCAGAATCCGCGTGTAAAACGTCCACTCCCCACGCTGGAAAGCGCCGGCATTTTGATAGTCGGGAATATCCAAAGATATCATTTTTCGCTGCGGCAGCTTCCGCGCGCCATAGGCTGTCTGATATTCCATCAGAATTTGTTCAACTTCCTCGACCATGCGGGAAATGATTTCCGTTTCATCCGGATTGAAATAGATAAACTGCACTGCGGCATTTTCCTGCGTCAGTTTGCTTTCCGGCTTATAGATCACGACATTGCCGGAATCCCCGGCCAGCCCTGAAGAAAACCAGGCCTTCTGAGCTTCATCCCATTGTCCCTCCAGCATGACCTGTCCTGGCCGGCCTCGATATGTCAGTAGAAACGGAATGAGGGACAAGGTCTTCGGCTGCGGATAGTAAACGGAATAAACGTTAAGGGCCAATAAATCGGAGCGGTTGACATTCCCCCATCCAACCGGCTGTCCTTGATATTCGATCACGATTTCCCCTGCCTGAACGATCTGCGGCGTAATCTTGCGGGCAGCCGAGCGGAATAGCATCGGTTCTGAGGGACCTGCTTCGAAGGCAATTTCTTGATCCTGGCTCACGATGCGATGGAGAGTCAGCTGATCGGAAAGCCAGAAGCTTTCATCCTTTTCCAAATACAGCTGACAGCGAAACAACAGGTCCGAGGCTTGTTCAAATAGTTGCAGGTGAATGATTTTCATCGCTGAGTCCCTCCTTGTTTATCGGTTATCTATAATTTAACATATACTATATAGTTTTACAATATAGTTGCTATGAAATAATAAAATCAACGTTGATTTACAGGATCGCGCTTTTCCTGATAAAAAAAGCCGGAAACCCCAGCTCCCGACTTTAAAGTTAAAACCGTTGAAAACGCTTATTCTTCATCCTATATTTGAAATTTAGAACTCAAAATACCGAACGGCGTTGTCGTAACAAATATCTCTGACCATTTTCTCCAGCTGCGTCCAATCCTGCGGCGCTTCCCCATTTTCAACCCAGGTTCCTAACTTATTGCAGAGAATCCGTCGGAAATATTCATGACGTGGAAACGACAGGAAGCTGCGCGAATCCGTCAGCATCCCGACAAACCGGGATAACAAGCCGACCTCCGCCAGCGTATCCAGCTGCTTTTCCATTCCGCGCTTCTGGTCGCAGAACCACCAAGCCGAACCGAGCTGGATCTTGCCAGGAAGGCTTCCATCCTGAAAATTCCCGGCGGCGGTGGCCAACACTTCATAATCCTTGGAGTTCAGACTGTACAGAATCAGCTTCGGTACGCCTGCGTTTTGTTCCATCGCGTCCAACAGCGAATTCAGCTGACCCGCGATCATCGGATCATCCGTGCTGTCATATCCGGTATCCGCCCCCAGTTTGGCAAACATTCGTGAATTGTTATTGCGCAGCGCGCCGATATGCAGCTGCATCGCCCATCCCCGCTTCACATATTCACTGGCTAAAAAAACAAGCACTGCGCCGCGGTATTGACGCAGCTGTGAGATCGTAAGGGGCTGGCCGGCTTTCTTCTGGTCCAGCAGTTTTTGAATCTGAGCCTCATCCGCCGGCGCATAAAAATCTCCGTTTAACGCATGATCGCTCAATTTACAACCCTGTTCGGCAAAATGATCCATACGTTTTTTCAACGCAGCCTTCAGCCCTTCCCAGCTGCCGCAGTCTTCGCCTGTCAGCTCAGCTAACTTTCCAAGATACTCCAGATAACCCTCTTTCTCAATGTTTAAAACAGGATCCGGACGGAAGGCCGGCAGCACCCGGATTTCAAAGTCAGCCTTCAACAATTTATGCCAGCGCAGATCATCCAGCGGATCATCCGTTGTACACAGCGTCTTAACATTCATTTTCCGAAGCAGGTTCCGCACCGAATATTCCGGCGTGTTCAGCATCGCGTTGGTTTGTTCCCAAATCTGATCGGCATTCTCCGGACAGATAATCGTATCCATGCCGAAATATCGTTTTAATTCCAGATGTGTCCAATGATACAGCGGGTTGCCGATCAAATCCGGCATCACCGCGCACCAGGCATCAAATTTTTCCCGGCCGCTAGCCTTGCCTGTGATCTTATCCTCGCCGATGCCGTCAGCCCGCATCGCCCGCCATTTATAATGGTCGCGGCCCAGCCAGACTTCCGCAATATCCGGATAACAGCGGTCTTCGTAAATAACCTGCGGTTCCAGATGATTGTGATAGTCCAGGATTGGCATCGTCTCCGCCGCCTGATGATATAATTGTTTCGCCGTATCATTTTGAAGCAGAAAATCTTCGTCCATAAATTTTTTCATCTTCTCGCCCTTCCCTCTTTTCATCAGTATACCGCGTTTTGCGAATCCGCGGATTCTGAAATTCTTAGTTTTCCCATTTTTAAATCTCTTTTTTTATGAGTCTTCCGTCTAATCGCCTTTATTATCCAGTTGTCTTTTATACAGCTGCGCATCTTCGCTTTCATAGCAGCAGAAAATGACGTCGATCTCCTTTTCAGCCTGCAGCTCGCTTAACGTATCCCGCACCGTGTCCACAGCGATTGAACAGGCCAGCGCTTTAGGGAAATGATAGATGCCTGTGCTGATGCACGGAAACACAATCGTCAACGAGGACAGTCTGTATTCCTTTTGCAGCTGACGAGCCAGGCGCAGCGACTGCCGGTAACAGCTTGCCAACAAATCCACTTCCTGATGTCGTCCTCCGCTCCACACTGGACCGACAGTATGGATAATCCAGCGGCATGACAGATCATAAGCTTTTGTCACTTTCGCCTGACCGGTTTCACAGCCATGCAGAGTCCGGCATTCCGCCATCAGCTGCGGACCCGCTTTCCGGTGGATTGCCCCATCGACGCCTCCGCCGCCCAACAATGAGCGGTTCGCAGCATTGACGATGATCTCGGCCGGCACTGAAGTGATATCACCCTGAATAAAAGTAATCATATTCTTGCCCTCTTTTCATTGACAGCGATCTGCTTCTTTTCTATTCTATAACTAAGAAGAAGTGGAAAGCAAGGTGAATCCGGTATGAAACGAAGTCAGATCCAGCTGATCAGCGCGATGTTGATTTTCGGCAGTCTGGGATTGTTTGTCCACCAGCTCACTCTGTCCTCAGCGCTTATCGCTTTTTTCCGGGCCGTGATCGGCGGTTGTTTTTTATTCCTGTATCAATGCCTTCGCCGCAAACCACCGCGCCTTCCGCAAAGCCGCAAATCCCGGATCGCCTTGTTGATGTCCGGCATTTTATTAGGCTCCAACTGGGTCTTCCTGTTTGAAGCTTACCGGCTGACGACGGTCTCGATCGCCACTTTATGTTATTATCTGGCGCCGATTCTCGTCGCTTTGTTTGTGCTGTTTCGTTCCCTCCGTTTCTCCGGAAAAGCCGCGCTGCTTTTAGTTCTGGGACTGACGGGTCTTTGTCTGTTGATCAATCCCGGTTCCGCTCTGGGAATCCATTCAGGACTGGGCATCGGGCTTGGCCTCATCGCCGCGCTCATGTATGCTGGGATTATTTTGATCAACCCCTATTTCAAAGAGGTCGACGGCCTGGACAGCTCCTGCCTTCAGCTTTTGATCGCGGCCGCGGTTTTATTCGGTTATCTTTTAGTTCAGCCGGCGTTGTGGAACGGTCTTGAACTATCGCTTTCGCAATGGGGACTTCTATTATTGCTGGGCATCGTGCACACCGGATTGGCTTACGCCTTGTACTTCAGCGCGCTGCCGCGTTTAGACAGCACCACGGCCGCATTTTCCAGTTATCTGGATCCCGTCAGTGCGATTTTCTTTTCTGTTATCTTCCTTCACGAACAGCTTAACGCCATTCAGCTTGTTGGCGCAGTCTTGATTCTGGGAACCTCCTGGCGCTTAAGCCGGTTGGAGAAAGAAGCGGGACTGCCTGGGAAGACTTCTTCATAAAGAAAGTTTTTTCATAGATAATGTTTTGTTTTTTCAATTTGTTCTTTTCATTTTTTCTTTCCTGCGGTACACTTAAAAGCAAATAGAAAGAAGGCATCGGCCATGACCCAAACAATTACTTTGATCGAAGGCGACGGGATCGGCCCGGAAATCTCCGCCCAGGTTGTCCGCGTCTTACAAGCGCTCCAGCTCCCCCTGACCTTTGACCGCCAAACGCTCGGACAGACCGCGCTGGAACAAACCGGCAGTCTGATTCCGGAAGCCACGCTGCAGTCGATCCGCAAAAATCACATTGCGCTTAAAGCGCCGTGCACGACACCGGTTGGTCAGGGCTTCCGCAGCGTCAACGTTCAGCTGCGCCTGGCGTTTGACCTGTACGCGAACATCCGGCCAGCCCGTTCGCTGGAAGGCGTGAAAACCCGGTACGAAAATGTCGATCTGATTATCTTCCGGGAAAATACCGAAGATCTGTATATCGGAGAGGAACGGAAGATCGACGAGGATACGGTAGAAGCGATCAAGCGGATCACCCGTCCCGCTTCACAGCGAATCATCCAGGCGGCGTTTGAATACGCGGCAGCTCATCAGCGGAAAAAAGTTACATGCGTGCATAAAGCGAACATCTTAAAACAAAGCGACGGCCTGTTTCTGCGGATCTTCCGAGAGATCGCCGCGCAGTATCCGCAGATCGAAGCCACCGATCTGATTGTCGACAACGCGTGTATGCAGATGGTCATGCATCCGGAGCAATTTGACGTCATGGTCATGCCGAATTTATACGGTGATATCCTTTCTGATCTGTCCAGCGGTTTGATCGGCGGACTGGGGCTGCTTCCCGGCGTGAATCGGAATGAGGAAATCGCGATCTTTGAAGCCGTACATGGCTCCGCCCCGGATATCGCGGGAAAGAACCTGGCGAATCCGACCGCCCTGCTTCAATCCGCCTGTATGATGCTGAACCATTTAGGCTATGAAGACGCGGCTCAGCAAATTCACAAAGCGCTGGTTTCCGTTTTGTGCGACACTCCGATCCGCACGCGTGATTTAGGCGGAACCGCGACGACCATCGCGTTTACCGACGCTTTGATCGCACGGCTTTAAGCTGTCCAAGTAATTCTGATCCCGGCTTGCTTTCATTACAGTCAATCAAAAAGAGAAATTCCGCTTTCGGCCTCCAACGCCAAACTGGAATTTCTCTTTTTATCCGGTTAAAACTCATCCGGTTTCTGATCAGGATCGATCCGGCGCTGCACCCGGCACGGATTTCCATAAGCGATCACATTCGCCGGCATGGACTTCGTGACGACGCTGCCGGCTCCGATCACCGTATTATCCCCGATGGTCACCCCCGGACAAACGATCGCTCCGCCGCCAATCCAGACATTTCGGCCGATTGTGATCGGTTTTCCGAATTCCACATCTTGTTCGCGCAGCTTGGGATCCAGCGAGTGACAGGCCGTCAGCAGCTGAACGTTCGGACCGATCAGCGTTTTATCGCCGATTGTGATCGGACAGACGTCCAACAGTACGCAGCCATAGTTCAACATCACATCGTTTCCCAATGTAATATTAAAGCCGTAATCACAATAGAACGGCGGCTTTACCCAGAAGTTACCCTCTGTCCGCAGCAGCTTCCGCAACAGGCGGCTGCGCAGATTCACTTCACGAAAGGTTTTCTTGTTATAGCGATGACAGAGCCGGGAAGCCCGGTCACGAAGCAGAATCAGCTGCGGATCCAGCGGATTATAGTTCATGCCGGCAATCATTTTTTCTTTTTCATTCATTCCAGTCTATTTTCTCCCAGCTCGCTCATCATTCTTTCCAGCAGAGTCAGCGCCTGAAGCGCGGCCCAGGAAGAATTCTGATGATATGCTTTTGAACCGCTTTGATGGGGCGTGTCGGAAATCGCGCGCAATGCTAAAAACGGAATCTGGTTGACATAACAAACATGGGCTACCGCGGCGCTCTCCATATCGACGCAATCCGGATTGAATTTTTCAATTATTGATGAGCGTCCCGCCTGATCAATGAACTGATCGCCGCTGACGCTCCGGCCTGTCCGGATTTTTCCTTCTCCGTTTCCCTGACCGGCAGCGCGTTCTGCCAGATGAACCAAGTCCGGATCGCTGAGAAACCACAGGTCTTTCATATACGGGTGATAATGAATCAGAACACCTAAATGATCGACATCGTGATAGGTGCATCGCTCGATAATGATCACGTCCCCGATCCTTAAGTTCGGATCCAACGCCCCCGCCGTTCCGATCATGATCACAGCGGATACCTGCTTATCGATCAGCAGCTGCGTTGCTAAAGCTGCATTCACTTTACCGACGCCGCAGCGTACCGCAGTGATGGATTGTCCCTGCCATGTCCCCTCGATGAATTTCAGCATTGCGGCTTCTTCTGTTTTCTCAATCCGCATCTGCGCGATCAAGGGTTGAATTTCATCGTCGGCCGCCGCGATAATTCCGATTTTTTGTTTCATAGGTTTCTCCTTTGTCACGGGTAAACACAAAATTATGATCATTTGAAAGTTCGGCTTGATAACGATAACCACGCCGATTAAACGTTTTCAGCTGTTCTGGATTGTCCGCTCGGATTTCCGCTAAATAGCGGATCATTTCACCCCGTGCGATTTTTACATAAACACCCTTCTCCCGTAGCCCCAGCCCGGTTTCTTCATAGAACCAGCATTTAATATACCGGACAGGCGAAGCCGCATAACGGCTGACGCTGCGGGCATGCTGAGCGCTGGCTAAGTCGATTAAAACAGAATCTGACTGGGCCAGGTGCTGATATAAACGATCGCCCCAAAATTCATAAAGACTGCGAAACTCGGGTGTTTTTAATGGAGAATCCATTTCCAGGCGATGCGGATGAATACCATCCAGCGGCCGCAGCAGGCCATAAAATCCAGAGAGAACCCGGACGTGGCGGTCCACATAGTCCAGCTGCTCATCCGTAAATACGTGCGGTGCCATCGTCTGGTACTGAATACCGTCATAGCTCAGAATTGCGGGTGTCCCTTCCTTATTCAGATCCAGGATTTGATATTGTTTTCTTGCTTCTTCGGCAATCTGTGGACTGCATTTTAACAGTCTGCGCAGTTGTTCCTGATTGAGCGCTTTGAGGGTTGGCAGCAATTTCCGACTGTCTTCAAGAAAGAAAGGCTGATGTCTGGACGACATAAAAACTTCGTCGGTTTTAATGCGCTTTGCTGGCGCGATGATACACAACATCGTTTAGCCTCCTTTTTCTTTCTTCACACTTTCAGCTCAACTTTTTGGGATATCGCTTCTCTATTTTTAGTTTTTTTCCTAGATTCTCTGTTTCGATGATATATTTCAGAGATAGAAAACAGGTAAAAATAGGGCCAGAAATTCAAAAGTATTCTTCTACTTTTCTTAGCCTTAATTCTGAAAGTTTAATTATTTGCACTCTGCACAAACTGGCGGAATCTCCGCCGACGGCCGCCGCTGGCTTAACGGTACCGAGGTTTTACTGCTCGGCCGGGTTTTGACCAACAAACAAATTATCTACACATACATTGAGGAAACAATAAGTATGTTGACAAATTCTATTGATTCCTTGACGGAAATGTTTTCATTAATTATTAATTTGATTGTTTATTTATTGGAGGAATAAGCGCATTATTTATTCCATCAAATATCTCCACTAAATGAATATTGCTACAATCCGACCATGCATCCGTTGATACATGTTCAAGCAAAATAATTTGAAAGTGCTTTTTGTCTTCAAAAATATTTTGAAAAAAAGTATCCATTAATTTAAAAATCTCTTTAACTTTATTCCAGTCATCTTTTTTAGATAGACTTTCTTTACTTTTATTATAATCGAATGTACTATTATTAAAATAAGGTCTACTTGGTTGGTCAATTATTAAAATAGGCATAATATAAGGAACCTTATTGTTCATTATTAATTGATGCATTCCTAAAAACAAACACAAGTGCATAAATAAATGATCAGAACTACTTGTGATATTCGCAGTAGTAGTTGACTTATTTTTACGTAGTTTTAGAACCTTTTTATTATAATCAAATGTCGCTAAATATGAACCATATTCATCCAAAGCAACTTCGGCAACCTTTATATAAGTTTGCACATAATCATTTAATGCATCAACCATAGTTGATTTGCTTTCTTCTGGAGAAATGTATACATCTTTTAATTCCGAAAGTTCTTTTTCTTTAATATTAATTGATTCATCAATTGCATTTGGAGAGTGCTGCTGATTAATTATATTTAAAAACTCTGTTTTCATTTCTCCAATAGAGATAAGTCGTTGTTTATCAGTTTTAACCGAATCATCTATATCCGGAATTATCTTTAGTTTTTCCTTTATAATGCTTAATTCTTTTTCAAGGTCTTCTATTTTGTCATCTACTCCATATTCAAATGGCATTTTATTTTTTATAGTTTTTTTAATGTTCCCAAGTTCATATTCTAAAATATTAAGAAATTGTCGATATTCATCGTTAGAAATATTATTTGAAAACATACTTTTAATGTATTTTATAGGTTTAAGAGCTTCTTCTTCTGCACCTAAACTTTTTTTATATGCTGCATATCGGTTTTTAAAACGTCTTAATTTAGTAATCTGTATTTCAATTCGTTGTTTTCTTTGTTTTAATTCTTCAATTTCTTTATTTTCTTTTACTTCAACAATAGAAAGATCCCCTGTTTCTAGAATGTTTTTAATCTCTCCTACACATTGATTAAACTCTATCAAATTTGGAGAAATAATTTTTAATTCCTTAGCTTTTTTTATAATAATATTTAGGCTTGTAATCCGATTCTCAATTTCTTTTTTTAACAACTGTTTATCTTTTTCAAGTTTCTGTATCTCTCGCTCTATATTAGCGATTTTATCTTGTATCATTAAATTTTCAACAGTAGTAATCCCTAAAGCCAAATCAAAAATGCGTGGTAAAGCCTCTCTATATCTAGAGCGATCCATTTTATCAAAATAATTTTTACTGTGGTCAATAACATCTCCGGATAGCGTATTAAATAGCATAAAGTATCTATAAGATATTTTTGACTTCTGTTTTATAGTTTTACCACCATAACCGAATGTTACTTTTGAATTAATTGAAAATTCTTGTTCAATAATTTCCTTTAATTGGGATTCACCTATAGTTGCCAATGGTAAATCTGGAATTTCACCAATTGGGGAAAAATAATAATCTGTAGACAAATTAGTTTCATCCTTAAATTCACCACGTGCTATTGTATATAATTTTCCATTAATAAAAAAATTCAATCCATACCATAAAACATTTTCCCCAATATGCTCATATGAAATGTTACTATCACTTCCACATAAGCAATAATCTATGATTTCAAGTACTGCTGTCTTTCCAGTTTTACTGTTACCAGTAATAACATTTACTTTATCATTCTCGAACTTCAAAACTCTTGTATCACCATTTTTTAACCATAAAATTATTTTCCTGATATAAAATGTCATATTCATAATTCAACTCGCAAGCTCAAATATAAACTACTTGCGTCCTCCTTCGTCAGTATTTCAGACAGATTACTACTAGTAGCTATGATGCTATGAGCCGTTTTGCCTAATGTTTTTTCATTGAAATCAAATTTTCCACCAGTAAATAGAGCGTTATTGGTTTCAATCTTTAATAATTTCAGTTCTGACATCAGCAAAATTGAATTAATGGATAGAGGTAATTTTTCTTGAAATCTACGATTGAAATTTGAAAAAACAACATTTTGTTTTACCCGAAACGAAATGTCAAGGACTTTTTAATCAAGTTCACAAAATATTCATGGATTCGACAGGCCGGGCCGGGAATCTGTTCCCCGGCCCGGCCTTGCGCTTGCCTGCGGCTCACATTTGCAGAATCTCGTTGCGCAACATACGCTTGATTTTGTCGCTCATGGTTTCGGTGCTGGTGGTGCTGAAATGTACGCGCACCTTGTAGGTGGTCTTGCCGATTTTCTTGACAAGGGCCGGTCGCTCGTCCTCCGGCGCGGTGATGGGGGCGGTGCTGCCGGTGTCGGCTGCGTTGGTAGTGGTGATGTTGGTCTGTTCGTTACTCATAGGCGCTCCTTTCGGTGGCGGCCTCGCTAGTGCTGCGGGCCGTGTGCCAGTTGGTTACTCGTTGAGAAGCCGGGCGGCCTCGGTCTTGTTGGCCGCCGCGTTATCTCTGCGGTAGTTCTTGCCGCTAAAACATATCGGGGTACAGCATTCCAGAACGCGGTCATAGATTCGGGCATGGGCTAAATCTTTCGGGGCCTGCAATTCGGCAAGCGGTAGATTCGTCGTGATGATGAACGGCAGGCGGCTTAAATACCGGCTATCCACGACATTGTAAACCTGTTCCAGCGCGTATTCCGAATTACGCTCAATCCCTAAATCGTCAATGATTAACAGGCTGAAATAGTTGAAGCTGGCAAGGTACTTGTTCCTGTCCTCGCTGAACATGCCGGATAAGCTGTTGAGTATTTTAGAGAAGTTCGTCATCAGCACGGGGACAGCCTGCTCAACAAGGGCCTGCGCGATACAGGCGGCGGCAAAGGTCTTGCCGGTTCCCACGCCTCCCCAAAGTAAAAGCCCCTGCCCGCGCTCTTTCATTTCCGCGAAATGTTCCACATAGCGCCGGGCGTATTTCATGGCCGGATTCTGGCCGTCGTCCCGGTCAAAGGTGTAAGCAAAGAGGGCCTTGTCCTGCAAGGCGTTGGCTTTCAGCCGGTGGATTCGGGCAAGCCGTTCCTGCTCCTGCCGGGCGGCCTCCTGCGCCCGCTGGCGCTCCTGCTCACACTGACAGAGGCAAGGTAAAAGCCGCTCTTTCTCGAATAGCGTCACGCGGCATTGTTTTGGCGTGTGGCACTTGCCGCAAACTAACAGGCCGGTGGCCTCGTCGGTGTAGTCGTCCGGCTCCTGTATGGCTGCCGGTATGTTGTCAATCACTTTTTCCAGCGCGTCCCTCATAGGCTCTCGCCCTCCTTGTAGCTATAATCGGGCAGGCCCCCGCCCTTGGTTCCGCTGGTGGCCTTGCGGCTGTCCTCGGCGGCCCAACGCCGGATAGTGGCGGCATGGCTCTTGTAGGTCTTGCCGGTGGATTCCATGTAGGCCGACAGCTTTTCGACGTAGCTTTCCCAAACGGTGGGGAACTCCGCTTGCAGCTCGGCAAGCTCCTTATCCGTCAAAATCACATTCTGGTATCTGCCATAGGCGCGGGCGAGTTGTCCCTTTTTTAACTCTCTCTCTATCTCTTTCTCTATCTCTAACTCTATCTCTATCTCTGGTGGACGAACGTCGGACAAATGTCCGCCGTTTGTCCGGGCCGGTAAAAGTGCCCTGTTTTTCTGCCTCGCGGCCCGTTTGCGCTCCCCCTCGGTGGAAGATTGGCCGATAAGCAGCTCAATGTTGCTCATGTAGTACGCGCCGCCGTCCAGCAGTTCCACAAGGCCCAGCTTCAAGAAGATTTGCAAGGCACGCTCCACGGTGCCGATCTGCTGGCGGGTGATGGTGGCTATCATCTGTGCGGTGTAGGGGATATTCTCGTCAAGCTGGAGCCTGCCGCCGTGTTTGAGGGATTTCAGATACAGCTTCAGCAGGATATTGGAGTACAAAACGCCGTCCTGCATACTTTCCAGCAGGACAATGGAATCCTCGTCAAAATAGCTTTCTTTCAGCTTGAGGTAGTAGTATTTTCGATTGTCGGACATGGGTGTTCCTCCTTGGGGTTGAAATGGGGTTTGTACGCCTTTAGAGGCTGTTTTTCAGGGGCAAAGGTAAAATGTATCAGGCCCCCTTTGACAAGCGCCCGGAAAGCCGCTATTTACGGGCCTTTTTTAGCCTCTAAAGCGTGACAGTTCAGCCGTTGTTTTCGCTTGCGTTGGGCGGCCTTGATTCGCTTCATTCTCACGGCACACTCTGGGCAATACTTGGCCCGGTTGGAGCCGGGCCGGAATACGGCCCCACACACGGCGCACCTCTTAGCTTCGTCACGGTGCAACAGGGCTGTTTCCAGCGCCTTATCCAGCGGCAGGACGGCGGCCCGAAACCAACGGCACAACAAGGAGTAGGAAATACTCTGGACGCAAACGCACTCGTCGCCGTCGTCCAGCGCAAGGCAGTTGCCGCCGTCGTAGTTGCAGCACTCATGCACGAGCCGCCGCGCCCGGCGATACTGCCCGTAGTCCATGATGGGGATTGCTTCACGCTGCCTGTTCATCGGCGGGCCGCTCCTGTTCCCCCGGCTGCATAGCCGCCGCTGCGGGCGTGGGTGGTGTCGGCGGCAGGGGTAGCCGGATAGTCATGGTGATGGTGATATTCAAAATCATTTCTTTCATCGTTCAGTTTCCTTTCGTTTGATTTGTTCGGTCTTGGCAAGCTGTTCAGCGGCTTTGCGTAGCTGCTCCACGGCCTTGATTTCCTCCCGCATGGCCCGCATTTCCTGATATAGCACGTCCTTTTTTGCGGTGAGGGTGTCGGCCTCGGCCCGCCATTGTTTGGGCGTAATGGCCTCGCCGGTGGCCTTTAGGTCTTGAAGATAACGGGCGGCGGTGTCGAATAGGGCAAGCTCCGCGCTGTGGCGCTCCTTGAACTTCCCGCGCTTGCCGGGTTTCAGTCCGTCAAGCTGGCGGCGGGTTCCCTTATGCTGCTCATACTGCGCCCACATTTCCAGCCGTTCCATGAGGGCGGCAATCCGACGCTCGGCGCTTACAATCTCGCCCCGCTGGTCGTAGTAGGTGCTGTTCATGGCGGCTACTTTTTCGTGCAGCTCACGCATGGAAGTAATACCGTTGGATTGCAGGAAATTGAACAGGGCGGCGCTCTCTTTGAGGACCTTTACTTTGCCGGTGCGGGTGGTCGGTTTACTCATTTCCTGCCGGGCCTGCCATAGCTGCGCCATGACGCTTTCTTTGCCCTGCGGCTTGGCGGCCTCCGTTTTCGTCCAGTTATAGAGGCGTGTCACGCGGGCCTTGATTTCTTTCAAGAGCTTGTTGTCGGCGGCGATCTGGCGGTTGACGTTCCCCTTGTCGGTGACAATCCCGCGGCGCTCCATGCGGGTAGCGGCCACGCCCATGTGGACGGTGGGTAGCTGCTCCTTGCCCTGCCGCTTGTAGCTGCGGTGGTCTATCCGCTCCGGCCTGCTGGCCTGCTCTAACGCTCGATTGGCGTACTCGGCCCATGCCGCCCGCCACTGTTCGGCCTTGTCCTTTTCATTCCAGTCGGTTACGTCCACGCGGCGGCTTTTGTAGCCTCCCTTGCCGTCGGGGATTCGTTGGCCCCGCTGGTCGGTTAGATATTCCTTGCGGCACTTCGCGCCCCACTTGCCGGATTGCTCCAATGGCCGCATAGTCAACATGATATGGGCGTGTGGGTTCCCGTCCCCTTTGTCGTGGATAGAGAAGTCGGCGCACATACCGGCTGACACAAAGTTGTCCTTGATGTAGGCCCGGACAAGGGCAAGCTGCGCCTGCCGGTCAAGCTCCACGGGCAGGGCAATTTCTATCTCACGGGCAAGCTGTGACTTGCTGGATTTCTCGATTTCCTCCACGCTGTTCCAGAGGGTGGAGCGGTCTTGAAACGCTGGCGGCGCGTGGGCGGGCAAGAGGATTTCGGAATGGATAACGCCGCCCTTGTGGGTATAGTCGTGGATTTGGCCGTCCCATTCGTTGGTGAGCTTTTGGCCGCTCCGGTAGGCAGCTGCGGCGACGGCTGAACGGCCCTCGCTGCGCTTGATAATCTTGATGGTACAGTGATAGATTGCTATGGTCGCCCGCCTCCTTTCGGGTGGGGGATATTAGGCCGCATGGAACGGAATAGCCGCAACGCGGGTGTTCCGTTCCGTGTGGCTCACTGGGGGTTTGGGGCGAGTAGCGCCCCATCGCGTCCATAGGACGCAACAAGCCTCGCAGAGCGCACGCACCGGCAACGGTGCATAAGTGCGCCCTTGCAAGCAAGGGACTTAGAGCGCGTCCCCCGTTTCACGTATCTTTGCGGCGGCTTCTCCGGCTCCCGGCAGGCGGGAGAGGGATAACAGAAACGCCTTGACTTGTTCGCCGGTCATGGCGGCTACGGCGGGAAAGACGCTTTCCAGAATGGCCCCGCGCTCGATTAGGCGGTGCGTCCGTTCCCTGCGCTCCGCGTCGGCTTTCTTGTTGAGTAGGATTTTTTGACGGTTTTCAAGCTGCCGGATTTCTGTTTGCAGTTTTCGCTTTTCTTCTTCCAGCGGGTTCATAGGCGGTTCTCCTTTAACCACTTCTTTTTCTTGAAATACTTTTGCAGACGCTTCACGGCGGCCCGGACGGAATCGCTGGCCTGCGTCGGGCTGATTCCCTCGGCCTGTATCATCAGTTGTTCCGGTGATGGCTGTTCCCACCCGATGGCGTAATTCTCGATACCGTCCTCGCAATCAAGGGAGAAATACGCCTTGTGATAGAACATCTTGCTTTTGCGGTTGTTTTCCTCCCGGCGTAGGTGGAGCAGCGCGTCCGCTATCTCGTCGGGTACTTCCACAAACACGTCCGTTTTTACAAGGGGATAGTAATACTTTTTCAGATTGATAATCGTCATGGGCTGACCTCCTAAAATAGCAAGAGGGACAAGCAGCTCATAACTGCCTGTCCCTCTCGGTGATGGGGATTGTTCCCCTCACTTGGTTAGCCCGAAAATCGCGTTTTGCACGGTCATAATCTCAAAAGTTTTTGAAGTTTTTTCCGTACTCCCTCAATGGCGCTTTGAACTGAACTCCGGGAACAGCCGTCCAGCCGGGCGATCTGTTCAAAGCTCAATCCGTCCAGCGCGTAGAGCAGGAACCGGCGGCGCTGTGTGGCGGTGCAGCTCTCCAACATGGAAAGCAGCTCGTCCAGCGTTTCCCTCCGGCAGACGTATTGTTCCGGCGTTTCTTGATAGGTGCGGCCCTCGGCGGCGATTATGTACTCGTCAAACTCCCGTATGTCCCAATGCCGCCGCTTCTCATGGGCAAGATTTTCCTCCTTGTGGTCGGCCCGGTCAAGGTATTCGTAAACCTCGACGCTGACCTCCACAGACAGGGCTTGTCCGTTTATTTTGATGGTGACTTCCATCTGCCTTTCCTCCGTTTCGATTGGGTTTGGTGCGAATCGAAACGGGGGAGGCGGGGAGCGGCACCGGGGCCGAACATCGGGCCAACTTGACCCGAACTTTACCGGCTGGAAAAGGGAAGTTTCCGGCCCTCCTGTGCCGGATTTTCTTAATTTTTTGTAAACTGGCGGCCCGGTAAAAACAGGGGCGCTAAACTTCTGCAAATATCCCCGGCGTTCGGCTGCAATCGCAGACGAACCACAACGGAATAGCTCACGTCTTGTCGCATAAAAATAGGGCGCAAGTGATTGATTTTTCACTTGCGCCCTACTGGACGTTTCCGCTATTCTGTTGTGATTTTTCCCCCTATTAGGGGGCAGGGCAAAAGGGATATTTGCTCATGAGCGGCCTCCTATGGCCGCATAAAAACAGCGGCCTTGATTTCTCAAAACCGCCGAAAATAAGCATGCGGAAACGCCTATCCCACAACGGTTTTTTTTATAAACCGTGCGGAATAGGTTTTCCCTATCCGAGAGCTTTTAAGTTCTCTCTGTACTTTAGCATTTCTTGTTCGCTGGTAGTGTTTAACGTGTGTTCTATCTCGCTGGTGATTTTTTCACGGTCATAAGGCAAGCGGCCCGTCACCGGCAGGAAATTGGAAACCGAGTTTGCAAACAGATGTGTGCGAATCTGCAAATGGTTTATGAATGTCTGTAATTCTCTTAACCGCTCCTGTTCACCGGCAGGAATAAACTGTCCTTGCTGGGCCATAGCATACAACTCTGTATCTGGAAACAATGTCAATGAATCGACGGAAATAAAGTACGGATTGAGCTTGCTAAAAAGCTCCGCGCTGTTAATAGCGTTCCGATACCCGCCGCCCTTTCCGGCAAGGCCGGTCATGTAAACAAAATAGTACTCAATCCCGGCCTCGTCCAGCTTGCGGCATTGTTCCAATATGTCCGCAGCAGTATAGCCCTTGTTTGCCAGCAGCAACGTTTCATCGTCACCGCTTTCTGTACCGATACTAAGACCGTTAATGCCCATTGCCCGGAGCTTCCGAAGCTGCCAAACCTCTTTGTTCCGTATATCGCGTATGCTGGCAAACATGGCGATTGTTTGACATTTAATCAGAGAATCGCGTACCGTAAGCGCCCGGAGCTTCAAATTTTCATAGCTCATGGCAAACGGATTTGCCCCGGTCAAAAAGATACGGCGGGCGTTCGGTTGATAGCTTTTGAGTTCCTCTAAATCTTCTTCAAATTCTTCAATGGGTGACATCTGAAAGCACTCGTTTTTATACAGGCTGCAAAATCGGCACTTGTTGTAAGTACAGCCCGACGTTGCTTGCACAATAAAAGAGCTTGCTTCATATGGGGGCCGCCATGTGCGCCCTGTAAAGTGCATAGTAAAATTCCTCCTTTACAAGTGACGAAGATTTTTCCGATAGTTCCGTAATTCATCTTCATTTACACTTTTGATGATTCGATTTAGGACAGATAAGACTTTTCCCTTATCGCCCGGTAATGTGCCTTGAATCGGTATGGCATTAGAAGCCCCGCCAGCCGCAAACCAGACAGGTATTTTCAAATTCTCGACTAAAGCACTTAGCTCCCGATACTTTTCGATTTCCGCTTCTTCCTGCCAATTACCCTTTTGGATTTCTTGATAAAGCTCTGAATTGGGGTAAATCGTCAGCATACTTGCTCCTACAATTTGAGGGTGGAGCTGATTGCAAATATCAGCGGTTGCCTTTGCCCCATGTTCGCCATTCCCCGCGCCGGAAACACCCGTAAGGGTGAAGAAGTTGTAGCTGATACCGACACTATCTAAACGCTTGCATTGGATAAGAATATCAGCGGAAAGATAGCCTTTGTGCATAAACTCCAACGCTTTATCGTCGCCCGTTTCAATGCCGATAGTAAGTCCGTCATATCCGGCTTTTTTCAGCTCCAAAAGCTCCTCGTCCGATTTCAGCGTAATATCGGTTACTCTTGAAAAGCAGCCGATTGTCTGATTGCTCGGAAAGTATTGATGGATAAGCGTGGCGATTTCCAATAACCGCGAAGCGTTCAGCACAAATGGATTTGCCCCCACCAAAAATGTCCGTGATACTTTATGGGGCGTCCACAATCTAAATTGTCCCTTTGCTTCTTTTAAGTCCGCTTCAATGTCCTCTAATGGGGTCATTTTGAATTTGAACGGTATATCATCATACAAAGTGCAAAATTTACACTTGTGATGAGTACAGCCCGCAGTAACCTCCAAGAGTAATGAGGACGCTTCATAAGGCGGCCTCCAAACTGTCCCTGTATAGTGCATAAAATCTCTCCTTTCATTGCTCCTAAACCAATTATATCATTGTACATCTTTTTGAAAAGTACTGAACTTTTTTGTAGTACATTGATTTTATGGTGTAAGGGTGATATAATGGCTGCATAGATTGGAGGACAAGCAAAATGAAAAAGAGCGAATTATCTATTCAGCGTTGCGCAACAATTTCCACGCTTCAAAAAATATTAGGCGGTAAGTGGAAAATTGAAATTCTCTACTATGTGGGCTTTCAAAATGTGCATAGGTTCGGAGAGCTTCGCCGCCATATCGGAGAGATTACTGAATCGTCCTTAACAAAGCAGTTGCGTGAATTAGAGGCAGACGGCTTTCTGGCAAGATATGATTACAAGGAAGTCCCGCCGCGCGTGGAGTATTCTTTGACAGAGCTTGGAGAAAGCTTTATCCCCGTTTTAGAGCACATGAAGCAATGGGGCGAGGCGCGTGGCATAACGGCATATAACGAGAGCAAACAGCCATAAAGAAACGAGGGGAGCGGAAAACGCGGCCCTCGTTTCTTTGCCTTACTATGTTTCAGCCCACGGCGATGTGGGTCGGTAACGTGCCTCTCTGTGGCTCTTGCCTCGGCAAGCTGGCAACGGTGGTATATATGCCCTTTGCCATATCCTCGGCGCGTAGGGCGGCTTTCTTGGCCTCCATCTGCCGCCGCTTTTCGGTCTTTATCCTGTCCTCGTATTCCTTTTGCTTGCCGTTGGCCTTGCGGCGCAGATAATTCTGGTGCAGCCTGTCCTTGCGTTCCTCTTTCTTCCGTAGGGCCTCCTGTTCCTCTGGCGTTAGGTTGACCTCTCCGAAGTGCGGCGGCACATACCGGCCCACAAAGTTAAAATAGATTTCTACCTCCTGCGTGGTTTCGATACTGCCTTTTCGGGCGCGTTCGTGAACAAGGATTTTCTCGACAAACTCGTTTAGCATGGTCGTTGTCATGGTGTCGAAGTTTTCGTATTTCTCCACAAGGGCGATAAACTTTTCAGCCGATTTCTTGCTCTGCTCAAAGCCGCTGATTGCCTTTTCCAGCCCGTCAATCTCGCTGGAAAGCTCGTCCTGCTCCTTGGCATACTGCGCGTCAAGGGCGGCATATCTCGCGTCTGGCAGTTTGCCTAATGCGTTGTCCTCGTAGATTTTACACATCAACCGTTCAAGCTCCCCGGCCCGTTTCTGCGCCGCTGCAAGCCGCCTCTTCTTCTTGGTGATGTCGGTGGTCTGCTGCGTGGCCTGCGCCTCCTGTACGGTCTTGATAAACTCGGCTCGATCGGTCTTGGAATACTCCGCGATAGCTTTCAGCATATCGGCAATCAAAGTCATTACCACGCTGGCGTTGATACGGTGCTGTGTCTGACATAGCGTTCCGATGGGGTACTTGCCATATTGGGAACAGGTGTATTGCGGGATTCGCTGGCCGTTGTAGGTGCGGTGAACATACATCTTGCCGCCGCAATCGGCGCAGTACATGAGGCCGGTTAAGGGGTGGATTTCTCCAAAACCGTCCGGGTAACGCCGGACGTTTCCCCGGATTCGCTGCACATTGTCAAAGGTTTCTTGGTCAATGATGGCCTCATGGGTGTTCTCAAAAATCGTCCATTCGCTTTCGTCCACATAATGGCTTTTCTTGTCTTTGAAGTGCTTACGGGTCTTGAAGTTCACTGTATGGCCTAAGTATTCGCGCTTTTTGAGGATTTGAACGATAGTGGAAGACCCCCAGCCGCAGGGGTCTTTGAAAGTCTTGGTTTTGTTCACGCCCTCACCGTGCCGGGCAAGGTGGACGGCGGGGATTTCAATATTCTGCTGTTTGAGCAGTTGGGAGATTTGATAGGGGCCGAAGCCCTCCATTGTCAAGCTAAAGATTTGCCGGACAACGGCGGCGGCCTCGTCGTCAATTACCCACTGTTCCCGCTTCTCGTCGGCCCAAAGGTAGCCGTAGGGGACTTGTCCGGTCATGTGTTTGCCGGTCATGCCCTTGGCCTTGAATACCGACTTGATTTTCCGGCTGGTATCACGGGCGTAAAACTCGTTCATGATGTTTCTGAACGGGGTAAAATCGTCGTCGCCCTTGTCGCTGTCAACGCCGTCATTGATGGCGATTAGCCGGACACCCTGCTGCCGCAAAATCTCCATGACTTGGCCGACTTTGAGATAGTCGCGCCCTAACCGGCTCATGTCCTTGACGATGATAGCCTCCACACGCCCGGCCTCCACTTCCTCCATCATGGCCGTAAAACCCGGACGGTCGAAACGGGTTCCCGAAATTCCGTCGTCCGTGAAGTGGATAGGGTTGGGAAAGTGGTTCTTGCGCGCATATTCCTCCAACATTTCCTTTTGGTGAACAATGCTGTTTGAATCGCCTTGCAACTCGTCGTCGCGGCTCAATCTTTCGTACAACGGTGTTATTTTGTCGTTTCTCATATTCGCGCCCTCCTGAAATGAAATATGCTCTAAGCACTTCACTAACCATGAGAAAAAACATGATTAAGAAGTTGCTTAGAGCATATAACACCATTAGTTCTTCTATACTTCTAACTTTACAATTGTTATTTTTAAGATAATCTCTAACGCTTTTATAGCTTAAAAGAGGTTCTATTAACAAACACTTTGCTATTTCTAACTTCTTTGTATTTCTCAAAACACTTAAAATAGCTATACCTGTTAGTATTTCATTGCTTTGAAATGAATGTATGATCTCCATTTAATAATTCGCCTCCCACTCAATTTTCCATCCAATCTGACTTTCATTAGCTAAATAGTAAAATTCACCATTACTTAAATCTATACCTAAGTCAGTGGTAAGCATTTTAAGCTCTTTTGTTCTAATATTATCCAAACACTCTATTGCATTAGCGTTATTAAGACTTAGATTAAATTTTGTTGATCTATGTGACTTTTTATGTGTGTTCTTCCAAATAGAAACAGCTGCTTTGTGAAACTTTTCTAAGTCAGAATTAGTAATTTCTCCATCAGTATACCACTGCTTAAGATTCATCTGTACATTCAACATAAACTCTGAAAATTCCACAACTTGAGATAGATCATCATCTTTTATTTCGCCAATTTCTATCAGTTCCTTTATAAAAGGCTGTTCAAATAAGTCATCTGGAAATATTGGTTTAAATGATCTTACGGGTAGATTTGTATTCCGATTTTGTTCGAAAATGCATGTGTACTTTCTTATCCATTCATCAAAAGTAATTATTTGATGATTACCCGCTTTAACATTTTTAAAAAAATCCTGTTTCAATTCAGAAAACAAGGCGTTAAATACATCGTTTACTCTATCTTCTGCAATCATTTTCCTTTGTATATTTGATTTGATACTTGCTATAATTTCATTGCCAGTATCTATAAAGCGTAGCTTTCTAAAAAATGTTTCTAAAACTTTTTGATTCAGAGCTGTGACATCATGAATATGCCTTTTTACATTTTCATCTCTTGAACTTTTTTCTAATTCGCATAGATAATTAGTTATTTCTGAAATTTTTAATTTTTTGTCTATAAATTTATTAATCTTACAAATAAACTTATTCTCAGATATTATTTTATTCGTAGCAAGAATAAATTCAGTATCTTTTAAATAGGCTAATTGCGCCTTTAACGTACCTCTGCCTTGCGATTTATCACAAATAACCTTACACCAATTTGATAGTGATTTCCATAAATCATCATCTTTGTCTGTAAGATTGATTGGAATTCCCTTTGTGTTTTTCTGAACAGAGTGTTTAAGTTGGATTAGTTTAATAATTATTTTAGAATCTGAGGATAATTCTATGTGAACATCATCTTTTGATTCAAATCCAATTGATTGCCCAACATCTAATTTTAGAAGTTCGTTAATAAAATAAAAGTATTGAAAATCAAAACCTATAATTTTTGTATCCGCTGAGGTCAAATCATATCTATTTATTTCTTTATCCATAGTAATCACCATCCCAACCAATTAATAAGGATAATTATACCATATTTCTTGCAAACAAATAGTTATTCCGGTTAAATGATTGTGTAAAATGATTGCGGAAAGGTACTTACAAAAGAGTAATTAATCCTTAAAATTTAATTTGACAATAACACGAATTGTTCTAATTATGCTTTTATATGTCCTGCTGTTAAATTTAGTTTAGATTAAATACTGTAAAATGTGCTTTTTTCTTCCGAAATACACACTTTTTTTCTCTTTCTTGCTATCGGTCACAGCCCCTTCAACGTGTACTTTTATTTGAATCTGGTTTTCAACTATTTGCACTCTGCACAAATCGGCGGAATCTCCGCCGACGGCCGCCGCTGGCTTAACGGCGCCGAGGTTTTACTGCTCGGCCGGGTTTTGACCAACAAACAAATTGTCTCCACGTGCGATGTCATCGGAAAGAGATCAACCGGTACGATCGTCCGCACCTGATACCCCTCATGCGTCAGATGCCGCAGATCCCGTGCCTGCGTCGACGGATTGCATGAGATATACACAATCCGATCAGGATTTAACCGGCATAACGACTTCAGGAAACGCTCATCCGCACCGGCGCGCGGCGGATCCATAAACACGACATCGTAAGCCTGCCCTTCCCGCGCTGCCTGTTCCATAAACAAACCCGCATCCGCTTCGACAAACCAGGCGTTACGCAGATGGTTCATGCGCGCGTTTTCAATCGCGTTTTTGACCGATACCGGATTGACTTCCACGCCGACGACCTCCTTCGCAGCCTTCGCCGCGACCAGGCTGATCGACCCGATTCCGCAATACGCGTCCAGCACCCGTTCCTTGCCGGTCAGATTGGCCAGCTCCATCGCTTTTCCATAGAGGACCTCGGTCTGAACTGAGTTAATCTGATAAAACGACTTCGCGGCGATCGAAAACTTCAGTCCGCAAAGCTCGTCCTGGATCTTGCCGGGTCCCACGAGCACCCGCTCCTGCGATCCCAGAACGACGCTGGTATTGCGGGAATTCACGTTCATGACGATGGTCGTAATTTCCGGATGCCGCTGGCGCAGCCGCTGAATCAGCTGCTTGCGGGCCGGGAAGATCGGCGAAGCGCAGACCAGACATACCAGCACCTCGCGGCTCACATGCCCGACGCGAATCAAACAATGCCGGACCAACCCTGTACGCTGATCCTCATCATACGGTTCGATCCTCAATTCCGTCATCAGCTCGCATACCGTGGCGAGAATTTTCTCTGCGATCGGATCCTGGATCCAGCATGACGAATACGGTACCAGCTGATGGCTGTCCTCCTCGTAAATCCCGGCGATGACTTTTCCTTTTTTACTGAGTGAAAACGTCGCGATCACCTTGTTGCGATAAGTCCACGGTTCCGCCATGCCCAAAACATCATGCACCCGGCCATACCGTCCTAAAAGCTGCTGGACCTTTTCCTTCTTCCAATCCAGCTGGGCAGGATAATCGACATGCTGAAGCTGGCATCCGCCGCAGCGATCAAACACCCGGCAGCGCGGCTTCACCCGCAGCGGACTGTCCGTCAGCCGAACCGCGGATACGACTCGAATGCCCCTTCCCCGTGTATATTCCAACTCAACTTCCTCGCCCTGAAGCAGATTCTCGATCAAAACCTTTTCATCCTTTATTTTAACAAGCCCTTTGCCGGAAGCATCAAGCTGAATGCACTTTGTCCGAACTGAAGAGATCGGATCCTTTTTCTTTTCTTTCATTTCTATCACCGGTACCATCATATCATAAAATAACCGCGGACGGCAGTGCTTTGTTTCTGACCGCCGCACTGCGGGCATGGTATTTTCACAAAGAAAGTGCTATCATGAACTTAGAGATGAACTGATTCATCCCGGGCAAGAGAAAAGGAGGGTTTCGCATGAATCAAGAACAACTGAACCGAATGCATTCCGCCAAAGGCTTTATCGCCGCTCTGGACCAAAGTGGAGGAAGTACGCCGAAAGCTCTTCGGCTGTATGGAATCGAGGAAGATCAGTACAACGGCGAGGAAGCGATGTTCGATCTGATCCATCAGATGCGCTCACGAATCATCACCAGTCCGGCTTTCACCAGCGAGCATATCCTGGCAGCCATCCTGTTTGAAATGACGATGGACCGTCAGATTGAAGGCCAGTACACCGCCGACTATCTGTGGGAAAAGAAAGGCATTCTTCCGATTCTCAAGGTTGACAAAGGCCTGGCCCCGTTAGAGAACGACGTTCAGCTGATGAAGCCGATCGGCAATCTGAAGGAATTGCTGGAGAGAGCAGGTCAGCGGCATATCTTCGGCACAAAGATGCGCTCCGTGATCAAAGGTGCAAATCCGGACGGCATCCGCGCGATTGTCGATCAACAATTTGAAATCGGTCTTGAAATCGCAAAAGCCGGCTTCGTTCCGATTTTGGAGCCGGAAGTCGACATCACCCTGCCGGACAAGGAAAAATGCGAAATCCTGCTGAAAGCGGAAATTGAACGTCATCTGAAAACGTTGAAGGACAATGTTCGTTTGATGTTTAAGCTTTCGATTCCGACAGTTGATGGTTTCTACAGTGATCTGATGAACGATCCGCATGTCGTCCGTGTCGTCGCGTTATCCGGCGGCTACTCCCGCAAGGAAGCCAACGAAAAACTGGCGCGCAATCCAGGCTTAATCGCCAGCTTCTCCCGCGCGTTGACCGAAGGGCTTAAGGCGCAGCAGACTGACGATGAATTCAACGCGCTGCTGCAGGAATCGATCCAGACTATTTACGACGCATCCATCCAATAAGCAAACGAAGTTTAACCCGTACAAACAGGACGAACTTGGGATATTCTCTGATTTCGCCCTGTTTTTTCAATTCTTCCCGCCGCTTTTTGCCTCTGTTTGTTTTCTTTTCTAACGACAGGCCGGTCATTTCGATATTTTTTTCCAGTCTTCGCGTTTATAATTAAACCATTACATCAAGGAGAAAACTATGCGATTAAAAGACAAAGTAGTATTGGTTACCGCTTCGACGCGGGGCATCGGCTTAGCGACGGTACAGGCATGCGCGAAGGAAGGCGCAATCGTTTACATGGCGGTGCGGAATTTAGAACGGGCCAGCCAGCGGGCTGAGGAATTGAATGCGATGGGTTACCGCGTCCGCACCGTTTATAACGACGCGACCGATTTAGAATCCTACCGCACGATGATCGAAGAAGTCGTCAAGCTGGAGGGCCGGATCGACGTGCTGGTCAACAATTTCGGCACCTCCGATCCCAAGACAGATTTAGACATTGAACACACGCGCTGGGAGGATTTCCAGGCCACGGTCGATATCAATCTGGCCAGCGTTTTCGTCAGCAGCCAGGCGGTCATTCCGCACATGAAGAAACAAGGCGGCGGCAGTATCGTCAACATCAGCTCCATCGGCGGACTGACGCCGGATATCGCGCGGATTGGTTATGCCGTCAGCAAGGATGCGATCATCTATTTATCAAAAAATATCGCCGTGCAGACCGCCCGCAGCAACATCCGCGTCAACGTCGTCTGCCCGGGCCAGACCGCAACCGATGCGGTGATGAACAACATGTCTAAAGAATTCCAGGACTTCTTCCTGCGGCATACGCCGATCCAGCGCATGGGCAAACCGGAAGAAATCGCAGCAGCCGTGGTTTATTTCGCCAGCGACGATGCGGCCTACACGACCGGTCAGGTCATGGCGGTGCATGGCGGATTCGGCTTGCCGACACCGGTCTATGCCGACATGATCGACTTGAGCGCCGATCGGAAACACTGATCCGAACACACAATAACAGAAAAACGCTGAAGCCGTACAGGAGTATTCCTGTTCGCCTCAGCGTTTTCTTTTCAATTCGAGTATGCGCCTAATTCATTAACACGGCTTTGGCATGGCCAGAATCTGTTCACGCAGCTGACGGTAGCGTTTCGTTGCTTCCGGGCGCATCTGCGCCTCGCGCACATCGTTACCAAACGCGCCGCGGCTGATCAAAATTAGCGGCGGGAACTGGATTCGTTTGAACACCGCGCCCTGCATTGTGCGCAGCACCCATTCCAGATCCTGAATAAAAGCTTCCGGCTCGTCCAGCCCATAGTATCGCAGCCACTGTCCGATCTCGCTGGTCTGCAGCCGCCCCTGCAAATAGTCGTCCATGATTTCCTCAACCCGGCCGCCCGGATACTCCGTCAGCTGGTTAATCAACCAATCATGATAAAACCACTTCATCGGATCGCGCTGATCATCTTTCAGCTCAGCTGACGGCGGGAATTCCCAGATCAGGCGGTCGCCGTCCATTTCCGGAAGCAGGTTGGCCGGAATGATCTCGCGGCCAAACGCCGCGTTAATCTGCTTCGCCAGGTCAAACAGCTGGACCTTCGTACAGTCGGCAATCGGCGACAGCGCGCCGATCGCGTCGCCATACAGCGTGCAGTACCCCAGCGCCGCTTCCACCTTATTGCCATTGTTGACGATCACGCCGCCTTCCATCGAAGCAAAGCTTGACAACAAATGACCGCGCAGCCGGGCCTGAATATTTTCCAGCGCCAGCCCTTCCGCCTGCGGATAGCCATAATCCTGCAGCGTATCGACCGTCGCGTCGACGATCTTTTCAATGCTACCCTCGCGGATCAAAATCCCCAGGCGTTCCGCCAGCGCCTTCGCGTTGTTTTTCGTCGTCAGGCTGTTATACCGGCTGGCCATGTTGTAGCCGACAACCCGCTGAGCGCCCAGCGCGTAAACCAGAAGCGCCGAAGTGATGCTGCTGTCAAGCCCGCCGGACAAACCGACGATCCATTTCATCTTCGGTGAAAACATCTGCTTGTCAAACTCCCGGATCGCGCTGACCAACGCGCGCATCAGCTTGGTTTCCGGCTGGCGCGTAAGAACTCCGCGCTCATGCAGATCGACGATCCGGCACTCCGGCTCAAACTGATCGTTCAGCGAAAGCTGGCGTTCGCCCTGTTCATCATAAATCGTGCTGTCGCCGTCAAACACCATTACATTTTTGCCATTGTTCTGCATCCCGCAGGCATTGACATAAACCAGCGGCACAAAGGCTCCCTGCGCCAAAGCGGCATGCTGGCGCACCCGTTTATCCCGCGAGCGTTCTTTATTCAGCGTCCAGGGGGAACAGGACAGATTCACGATCAGATCGACGTCCTGCTTTAAATAAGCATCCGTCACATCCAGCGCGTAATCCTCGCTCCACAGATCCTCGCAAATCTCAACGCCGATCCGCCAGGTCTGACCGTCTTTCTCAAACAGAAACGGCCGCAGCCCTTCCTCAACCGGCGTTTGATTCCGCATTGCGATTTCCATTCCGGACAGGAAATAACGGGAATCGTCGAACACCCGGTAATCTGGATTGAGATGCTTGATATACATCCCATCCAGACTGCTGTTTTCCCGTTTCACCCACTGACCGTCAGCGCAGAAGTAAGCGGCATTGTAGCGCACCGGGCGTCCGTCGCGCCCACGCTGGGCCTGACCGATCGGCCGGGTTCCCAGATTGCCATAGAGGATCCCGATCCCCTGCGACAACGCCAGAAGCTCGTCGTTCAGACTTTCCAGATACGCGCACCAATCCTGATCCAGCCATTTGTCCTGCAGACAGTAGCCGCTCAGCGCCATCTCCGGAAAGACGATCAAATCTGCCTTCTCCGCTTTCGCCTGTGCGATCATTTCACGCATGGCCGCCAGATTTTCCGTCGGCTGGCCCTGCTTAACGTTGATTTGTCCTAACGCGATTTTCATGTTTCTGCCCCCGCTGCTTCTTTTTTAACAGATCGTTCCGCCGGTGATCTTCACATCTTCCTGATGCTCGATCATCGCTTCGATCGCCACGGTCAGACCCTTCACAATCGTATCCAGCTCCATCGACGGCATGCCTTTTTTCGTCGCCGCCTGCGATGGCAGATACGGAATGTGAATGAAACCGGAGCGTTTGCCCGGAAATTCCGTCTCGATCAGATAACGCACGCCATAGGTCACATGGTTGCAGACAAACGTCCCGGCGCTGTTGGATACGGAAGCCGGAATCCCAGCTTCCTGCATCGCCTTGACCATCGCCTTGATCGGCAGCGTAACAAAATACGCGTCCGGGCCCTCCGGATAAATCGGTTCGTCCACCGGCTGATTGCCCGCGTTATCCGCGATCCGGCAGTCGTCGACATTAATACCGACTCGCTCCACTGTGATATCCGGCCGGCCGCCGGCCTGACCGATCGAAAGAATCATATCCGGGTCTTCCTTCCGGATTGCTTCCCGGATCACGGCCAGCGATTGATGAACAACCGTTGGGATTTCCAGCTTGACGATCTGCGCACCGCCGATAACCTCCGGCAGCCGTTTTACCGACTCAATGGCCGGATTGATTTTCTCACCGCCAAACGGATCAAAACCTGTCACTAATATTTTCATCACAACGTCCTCCTTTTTATTTATCCGCGGACCAGGGGAATCCGCTTGCGCCCTTTCCCCTGATCTTAATTTATTAAGCTTAGAAAGCCAATACGAGCATCAGCACGACGTGAACGACGATCATGATCAGCGCCATCGGCAGCTGCGCCTTGATCACCGTGTATTTGTTTTTCGTTTCGAGTACCGCCGCCGGCACAATATTGAAGTTCGCCGCCATCGGTGTCATCAGGGTGCCGCAGAAACCGGCCGTCATTCCCAGTGCGCCGACGATTGCCGGATCTCCACCCTGCAGGATCACAAACGGAACACCAATCCCCACGGTGATGACGGAGAACGCCGCAAACGCGTTGCCCATAACCATCGTAAACAGAACCATCCCGGCGACATAAACGATCACGCCCAATACCACGCTGCCCTGCGGCACGACGTTCGCCATAATGCTGGAAATCACCGCTCCGACGCCAGCCTCCGTAAAGACGGATCCCAATGCCCCTAACAGCTGCGGCAGCAGGCTCGCCGCGCCGACCGTCATCAATAACCGCGCCGTATCGTCACGCGTTTCCGCAAACTTCGGCCGGGTGATCGCCACGCCGATCAAGTACGCCAGGATCGAAGCCAGACCGATTGCCAGCGCTGACGGGAAAGTCACGCCGCCCTCGGCCACTTTAAACTTCAGCTGCGCTAAAATCACCGTGATCACCGCTAAGATACCACCCGCGATGGCCCATTGTACCGCTTGCCGCTGGGCGCGTTTCTTTTCCTCAGGCGTCAGCTTTCTCGCCTGGATTCCTTTCGCAGCCGCCAAGATCACAAACACAGCCGCGGGAATCAAGCCCAATAACAATGGAAAAGTAATCACCGGCGTCTTATCTGAAAATTTCAGCATTGACAAAGCCAGGGCGACAACGCCGATCGTGATCGCCGGCAGGAAAATCTTATTACCCAGCTTGTCCGCCTGCGCCTTGCGGAACGACGCCTCCGACGGCACAAACTTGCCCATCTGCACCTGCTTGGTCGCCGTCAGGCAGCCCAGCACCAGAAGCAGCGCACCGGTCAGCGCATACGGAATATACGGGCCTAAAATAAAGATCAATCCGAGAATCGTCCAGAACACAAACGTGCCGATCCGGCATTTTTCATTCTGAAGACCGCGCCAGGCCGCGTTGAAGCTGACCAGACCGCACAGGCAGAACACAATCTCGCTGCCCCAGTTTAACAGTGTTTTTAAATCCATTACGCCTGCGCCTCCTTTTTCAGCTTGCGGTCCGCTAACAGAACCTGAATGATCGTAAAGATCGTCACAATGATGCCGACCGGAATCGACGCCTGCGCGATTGAGCCGAGCGTGACCTCATAACCGGCCGCCGCCAGCGTCCCCTGGATCAACAGCACGCCGCTGTTGCCTAAAAAGATATTCTGACCGAAGAAGTTGCCGTAGTTTTCAACCGCGGCCGCCAAGCCTTTAATCCGCTCGCTCTGTTTTTCGTTCAGCGGTTTTTTAATCGACGTTTCCCCAGCCGCCTCGCTCATCGGCAGGATCAGCGGACGCACAAACTGCACGTGGCCGCCCAGCCGGATCGACATCGCCGAAGCCAGAATCCGCACGACCATATAGATGGATAAGACCTTGCCTGCCGTCGCATTTTTGATCTTGCCGATCAATTCCGCCGCGCGCTCTTTCATGCCGTAGCGCTCAATCAGCGCGATCGCTGGAAAGCTGATCAAAAAGATCGACATCAGGCGGTTATCGACAAACGCCTTGCCCATAATCTCCAGAATCTGAATAAAGTTCAGGCCGGACACCAGACCGGTGACCAGACCGGAAATCAGGACGACCGCAATGACGTCCCATTTTAAGGCAAATCCGACTACGATGATCAGAATGCCGATAAGTTTCAAATATTCCATAACTGAGTTCCTTTCCCTTTTTGAGTATTCCCATTATACCAGATTTTCACCAGGGCTTGAATGGAAAATTTTCAAGCCCTGTTCCCTCGATTTCCGCGTCCCTCTTTTTACAGACTACCGGAAAATCTGCTGGACAAGAACCATATAGAACAGCGTGCCGCAGCCGATGCTGAGCAGACTGTTGCGCTTCCAGCCATGAATAACGCCGGTCACCGCCAGCGCCAAAAGCTCCGGCAGGCCGTGATTGGATCCCAGCCAGTCCGTAGAGCGCAGACCGTACACCACCAGCATCGCCATCATCGCTAACGGCAGCACCTGCCCCAGGTATGCGATGGTCTTCGGGATCGGCTGCCCGGGTCGAAACGCCGCAAACGGCAGCCAGCGCGTAAGAAACGTCACCCCCGCCATCAACAGAATCGCTAAAAACATTGACGAATTCATGCCTTCAGCCCCCTTCTTTCCAAAACCGGGCGCAGGCCGAGCAGACCTGCGGCAATCATCACCAGCGCCGGCAGAATCATCCCGTCCGCGCCGAACAGGACCAGCGCCGCGACTGCGCTGATCAAACCCACCAGCGTCGGAATCGGAGTGACCGCTGATTTCAGCTGATCCAGACAGGTGACAAAAAACAGCGCCGTCATCGCAAAATCAATCCCGGTCGTATCAAAGGGAATGACGGCCCCGGCAGCCGCGCCGATCAGCGTGCCGAGAATCCACCACAGCTGATCCAGAAGCGTAATCCAGAAATACAGCCGCTGCGGCTCCGCTTTGTTCTCCAGCTTCTTCTGACATAACAAACCATACGTTTCATCCGTCAGTCCGAAGATCAGATACAAGCGGCGCACTCCCTGTTCGCCGAACTCCCGCAGAAACGAAAAACCGTAAAACAGATGCCGCAGATTCACCGCCAGCGTCATCAGGATGACCTGCAGCGGACTGGCCGCCTGCGCGAGCAGCTGAATTCCGACAAACTGCATCGAACCGGCATACACCAGTACGCTCATCATCAGCGCCCAGCCCCAGCCGATCTGATGTTGCTGAGCGAGCAGCCCGAACGCGATGCCGACGACCAGATAGCCGGGAAACACCGCCAGCGAAGATGTCAGCGCCTCTTTTTTTGTTTGATCCATACCTTGCTTCCCCCTTATCAAACTCTTGCATTCCGTCGTCTCCCTCTCCTTATCCAGATTCCTGTCGGGGGATACGATAGAGAAAAGCGGAAGTTCCGCATTGTCCTTCCGCTTCCTGATTCATTGTTAGCTTCTATTCCCGCCCGGGCTTTCACCGCGCAGCCTTTTATGAGCGACCTGATTGACTGTCCTTAACGATTAGAACATCAGGATGGTATTCAGGATCATCATCAGACAGATGAAGCTGACCAGGCCGATCACCAAGATTTTCTGAAATGTTTTCTTGGGTTTCGTCATGACACCCTCCTATCCGTATCGCTAGTTTACCGCAAAGAGCGGGCTCTGTCAACTAATCCGCCAGTCCCCGCGCGCCAATATCATGACGATAAAACAGCGCGTCGCAGTCGATTTTCGCGATCTCGGCATACGCCGCGGCCTGCGCTTCCTTCAGCGTCGGCCTCTGGGCGGCGACAAACAAGACGCGGCCCCCGGCGGTAACCAGCTGACCGTCCTTTTCCGCTGTTCCCATGTGGAACACCGTTGTGTTTACCGTTTCCAGATTCCGGATCAGCGCGCCTTTGGTCGAGCTTTCCGGATAGCCCTGGCTGGCCAGAACGACGCCCAGGACTGGTTCCGATGACCAATGCAGCGGCATTTCCTGATGCTTCAGCACCTGCGTGCAGATTTCATACAGGTCGTCCTGCAGCGCGATCATCAGCACTTCCGTTTCCGGATCGCCGAAGCGCACATTGTATTCGATCGTCTTCACCCCGCGCGCGGTTGCCATGCAGCCGGCGTAGAGAATTCCGGTGAACGGACAGCCTTCCGCCACCATCGCCGCAGCCATCGGCCGGACGATCTTGTCGATCGCTTCCCTCACGACTTCCCGGGATAAATGCGACACCGGCGTGTAAGCGCCCATGCCGCCGGTATTGAGGCCTTCGTCATGGTCGAAAGCCCGCTTGTGATCCTGCGCGATCTCCATCGGGATCACGGTCGTCCCGTTGACAAACGCCAACTGCGAGAACTCCTCGCCTTCTAAGTATTCCTCAATGACCACCGAAGATCCGGCCTGATCGAACAGACCCTCGCACATCATTTCTTTCAGCGCGGCCTGGGCCTGTTCCTGCGTCTGGGCGATGATGACGCCCTTGCCCGCAGCCAGGCCGTCCGCCTTTAAAACAACCGGAACCGGCTGCTTCTCTAAATACGTTTTCGCTTCTTCATAATCGGAAAAGCTGGCATACGCCGCGGTCGGGATGTTGTATTTATGCATCATTGCTTTGGAAAACACCTTACTGCCTTCCAGCCGGGCCGCCGCCTTGCTTGGCCCAAACACAGCCAGCCCCGCGGCCGCAAACGCGTCCTGAATTCCTTCGCAGAGCGGAACTTCCGGGCCGACGAACGTCAGGTCGATCGCCTTTTCTTTAACAAACGCGATCAGCTTGTCAAATTCCAGCACACCAATGGCTACGCATTCGGCTACCGCCGCCATGCCGGGATTTCCCGGCGCCGCATAGACTTTTTCCACCTGCGGGCTCTGCGCGAATTTCCAGGCCAGCGCATGTTCGCGCCCGCCGCCGCCAATCACCAATACTTTTGCCATAGCTTCTTTATTCCTCCACCAGCGTTTTTAACGTTTCCGGATACAGGACATGCTCGATCGCATGCACCTGCGCTTCAATTTCTTCCTTGCTCCACTGCGGCTGCACCGCGAAGGCACGCTGAGCGATGATCCGTCCCCCGTCCATCGACGCGTCGACATAATGGATCGTCACGCCCATCACCTTAACGCCGTATTCAATCGCCTGCCCGATCGCGTCCTTGCCTTTAAACGCCGGCAAGAGCGAGGGATGGATATTCACAATCCGCTGATCATACGCTTCCAGCATCACCGGCGACAACAGCCGCATATACCCGGCCAGCGCGATCCACTCCACGCCGTGAGCCTGACAGCGGGCGATGATCTCACGTTCGTAATCCGGCTTGGACGGATAGTCCTTCGGATTAAACGCGAACACGTCAATGCCGCGATTCTGCGCTTTTTCAATGACCGGCGCATTTGGCTTATCGACGACGACCAACGTGATTTCCGCGTTCAGCTGACCGGCTTCGATCGCGTCGGCGATCGCTTCAAAGTTCGTGCCGGTGCCGGAAGCGAAGACGGCGATGCGCTTCATTGAATGTCAATCCCTTCTTGATCGGTCACCACACCGATGACCGTGGCCTTTTCACCCTGAGCTTTTAAGATTTCCAACGCCGCGTCCGCATCTGCCAGATCGACGACCAGAATCATGCCGATCCCCATGTTGAAGACGTTGTACATTTCTTTTTCTTCCATGCCGGAAAGCTGCTGCAGAACATGGAAGATCGGCAGCACTTCCCACGTGCCGCGATGAATCTCAATGCCTAAGCCCGGGTTCAGGCAGCGCGGCATGTTCTCGTAAAATCCGCCGCCGGTGATGTGCGCGACGCCGTGGACATCGACCTGCTTCAGCACCTCCAGCACCGGACGGACGTAAATCCGTGTCGGCGTCAGCAGCGTATTTCCCAGGGAGTCCTGCAATTCGTCAAACTTCGTGTTCAAATCAAGGTGGTTATCTTTCAGAACAATCTTGCGGACTAACGAGAAGCCGTTGGAGTGCACGCCGCTGGAAGCCAGACCGATCACCACATCGCCCGCTTTGGTTTTCTCTCCGGTGATCATTTTGGATTTTTCCACCGCACCGACCGTAAAGCCCGCGATATCGTAATCCTCTTCATCATACATATCCGGCATCTCCGCCGTTTCCCCGCCGACTAACGCGCAGTTGGCCAGCACGCAGCCCTCGGCTACACCCTTGACGATCTGCTCGATTTTCTCCGGATGGTTTTTACCCACCGCGATGTAATCGAGGAAGAATAACGGTTCGGCGCCCTGCGCGATGATGTCGTTGACGCACATTGCGACGACGTCCTGTCCGACCGTGTCGTGTTTATCCATCATAAAGGCCAGCTTCAGCTTGGTGCCGACGCCGTCGGTACCGCTGACCAGCACCGGTTCCTTCATGTTCAGCGCGCTTAAATCAAACATGCCGCCGAAGCTGCCGATGCCGCCCATCATGCCGAAGCGGCGGGTTTTCTCAATGTGTTTCTTAATCAGCCGTACTGATTCATACCCTGCTTCCAGGGATACCCCGGCCTTTTCGTACTGTGTGCTCATGCTTTTCCTCCCTTGCCCCGGATGTAATTTACCCCGTTGGCGAAAATATTCTGTTTCTTTTCTCCGTCAATATTTTTAAAGACATCCGTGAAGTAACGCTCGGAATGACCCATTTTTCCCAAAACCTTGCCATCCGGGGAAACCAGACCCTCGATCGCCCAGTCGGAACCATTGAGGTTGGCTGTCGGATCCATCGTCGGCGTGCCGGTTTCATCGCAATACTGGAACGCGACCTGACCGTTGGCAAACAGCTGCTCGATCATCGCCTCATCCGCGACCAGCCGGCCCTCGCCGTGGCTCACCGGTATCGAATAGACTTCGCCGCATTCCAGGCCCTGCAGCCATGGGGAGCAGGTGCTGGCGACGCGGGTTCTGACGACGCTGGAGATATGCCGGTTGATGTGGTTGCGGGTCAGCGTCGGACTGGTTTCGTCCAGCGTGCGGATTTCGCCATACGGCAGCAGTCCGGATTTGATCAGCGCCTGGAAGCCGTTGCAGATGCCTAAGATCAGACCATCACGGTCCAGCAGGCGGGTTACCGCCGCTTTGATCTTCTCATTCTGCAGGATGTTGACGATAAACTTCGCCGAACCGTCAGGCTCGTCGCCGGCGGAGAAGCCGCCCGGAATCGCCAGGATGTGACTGTTGTCCAGCAGCGCGGCCATCTGATCGATGGAATCGAAGATCGCCTGTTCGTTCTGATTGCGGAACACAAAGATCGTAACCTTCGCGCCTTCTTCCTCAAACGCCCGGCGGGTGTCGTATTCGCAGTTGCTGCCCGGAAAAACCGGAATCAGGACGCGGACCTCCGCGCTGGATTGGCGGCAGAGGTAATCCTGCTTACGCTTTTGATCGCGGATCGGCAGCGTCTGCGCTTCGCCCTTGCTGTAAACCGGATAGAGCGAACCGAGCGTCCCCATCCAGGCGGCCAGCACTTCGTCCTGGCTCAGCTTCAATTCATTGATGAGGTATTGCGGCTCGGCCTTCACTTCACCGATCACCGCCGCGCGCTCATCCGCAAACTGCGGCGTAACTTCCGCGACGATCAATCCCGGCTGCAGCTGCAGAAGCTCCTGACCGCCCTCGATGGCAAAGCCCAGGCGGTTGCCGAAGCTCATCTTAAACAAGGCTGCCAGCGCGCCGCCTTCTTCCCCGACATAGGCGGAAACGATCGTGCCCTGACGGATCCCTTCGCTGACCGCCTTAAACATCGTCTTATAACTGGACAGCTCCGGCAGTCCTTCCTCGCTGATTTGTGGTTTGAAGACAACCAGGCGGTTGCCCGGGGTTTTCAGCTGCGGGGTAATGATATTGTTTGTCTTCGCATCGCTGCAGGCAAAGGAAATCAACGTCGGCACGACGTGCTTGTCGTTAAACGTGCCGGACATGCTGTCCTTGCCGCCGATCGCGGCCTTCTGGAAATAGTCCTGCACCTGCATTGCGCCCAGCAGCGCTTCAGTCACCTTACCCCAGCGCTGCGGATCCTGATTCAGCCGTTCAAAATATTCCTGGAACGAGAAATGGATCCGTTCCCAATCGCCGCCGCAGGCCACCGTTTTGGCCATGGATTCCAGCACGCTGTCCATCGCTCCGACATAGGTCGAGTATTCCATGATTCGCGGATTAAAGCCGTAGGTCAGCACGCTGCAGGTCGTCGTCTTGCCGTCCAGAACCGGCAGCTTCTGAACAGACGCCTGAGCCGGCGTCAGCTGCGTCTTGCCGCCGTAAGGCATTAAGACCGTCGTCGAGCCGATCGACGCGTCAAACATTTCGCCCAAGCCCTTCTGGCAGCAGACGTTCGGTTCCGCCATTGTCGCCAGGATTGCCTCTTTGGTTAACGGCTTATCACAGCCAAATGGATTGGCGCCTTCCAGCGTGGCAATCTCCACGTCGGCTTCCTGACGCACGCCGCTGGTGTCGATAAACCGGCGTGCCAGATCGACGACCGTCTGATCGTTCATCTTCATGACTAAACGGGCGGTATCGGTGACTTCCGCCACACGGTAAGCTTCGAGATTTTCTTCCGCGGCCAGCTGAATGAACTTCGCTTCATCCGCCGCCCGGACGACAACGGCCATCCGTTCCTGACTTTCGCTGATCGCAATTTCCGTTGCGTTTAAGCCGGCATATTTCGTGCGGACCTGATCGAGATGGATTTCCAATCCGTCAGCCAGTTCGCCGATCGCAACACAGACGCCGCCGGCGCCGAAGTCGTTGCATTTCTTGATCAGACGGGTGCATTGCGGATTGCGGAACAGCCGCTGGATCTTGCGTTCTTCCGGAGCGTTGCCCTTCTGGACTTCGCTGGCGCAGACTTCTAAGGATTTTAAATTGTGTTCCTTCGAGGACCCGGTCGCCCCGCCGATGCCGTCGCGGCCGGTCTTGCCGCCCAACAGAATGACGACGTCGCCTGCTTCCGGAGACTGGCGCACAACGTTTTCCGCCTTCGCCGCCCCGACGACCGCGCCGACTTCCATGTGCTTGGCGACATAGCTCGGATGGATGATTTCACGGACATGCGTCGTCGGCAGACCGATCTGGTTGCCGTATGAAGAATTGCCGTGCGTCGCTTTCTTGGAGATCACTTTCTGCGGCAGCTTGCCCGGAATCGTGTCTTCCAGTTTCTCTAAAATATTGCCGCAGCCGCTGACGCGCATCGCCTGATAGACGTAGCTGCGTCCGCTTAATGGATCGCGGATTGCCCCGCCGATGCAGGTGGAAGCACCGCCGAATGGTTCGATCTCAGTCGGGTGGTTATGTGTTTCATTCTTGAACATCAGCAGCCATTTTTCAGTCTGACCGTCGTGATCGACGTCGATAAAAACGCTGCAGGCATTGATTTCCTCGCTGACCTCAACCTCCGGCGATTTTCCCTGACGGCGCAGGTCGCGCGCGTTGATCGTCGCCATGTCCATTAACGTCTGCGGCTTCTCATCCCGATTGCACCCATGCCGCAGCTGCAGATAGCGGTCATAGGCCTGCTGAATCTGCTCGCCAAAGCGGTCGGTCGTGATCGTCACGTTCTTCAAGCAGGTTTCAAACGTCGTATGCCGGCAATGATCGGACCAATAGGTATCGAGCACGCGGATTTCTGTTTCCGTCGGATTTCGCTTTTCTTCTTCGAGGAAATAGCGCTGAACCAACGCCAGATCAGCTTCGCTCATCGCTAAGCCGTGTTCTTTCACAAACGCCTGAATCTGTGCGGCGTCCATCTCAATGAAATGCGGGAATTGTTCCAACGGCTTGACGTCGACATTCTGATCGACCGCCAGGCGGGACAGATCCTTGACACGGGATTCGATCGGATTGATGACGTAGGCTTCGATTTTCTTCAGCATTTCGCCGTCGACCTCCCCTTCCAGCATCATCAGCTTTCCGGTCGTAATCCGGCAGGCGGAAGCGGGATTGAGCAGCTTGACGCACTGCATCGCGCTGTCGGCGCGCTGATCATATTGACCCGGCAGAGTTTCCCAGACGACGACCGTCTTGCCCTGACAATCCAGTGTTTCGTAAAGCGTGTCGGTCATGACCTCGGTAAAGACGGTTTTCTTAGCCTTTTCATAATCTTCGCTGTCAATATCGAAGATATCGTAAATGTTGAACAGCCGCAGACCTTCGGCGCTCAGCTGCAGATTTTCCTTTAATTCGTTATACAGATCCTGGGCCTCCGTGCGGAAGCGGTCTTTCTTTTCTACAAAGATGCGCTTGTTTATCAAACTCATGGTATTCTCCATTTCTAGAATTTCATATTTTCTAAGACGTTTTTCTTCATGTCCGCTTTGTGCGCTTCGATCTTCTTGTGCATTTCCGGATCAAACGCCCCCAGCATCGTCGCCGCCAGCACAGCCGCGTTTTTGCATCCGGCCTTGCCGATCGCAACAGTCGCTACTGGAACCCCGGCCGGCATCTGAACGATGGAAAGCAGGCTGTCCAGACCATCGAGCGTACTGGTCTTCATCGGGATGCCGATTACCGGCAGTGTTGAGCAGCCGGCGATCACACCCGCCAGGTGCGCCGCGCCTCCGGCAGCCGCGATGATCACCTTTAATCCGCGGTCATATGCCGTTTTTGCATATTCGATCGTTTCATCCGGTGTGCGGTGCGCACTCAGCACGATCTTTTCATACGGAATACCGAAGGATTCCAGTGTTTCACAGGTGAATGAAACGTTTCCCTCATAATCGCTCATTGAACCCATGACGATCCCAACTACTGCTTTTTCTTCCATTTTCATACTCCTCCTTGAATTTAGAAATAGAAAAAGACATCAGAGAACCTCCAATGTCTACAAAACAAAAACAAAAAAGTCTTCGTTTTGTAGTCTTGCCGTTTACGGCAGCAAGGTAGAAACTTGTGAGCCTTATTCCCACGATTATACAAAATCACCAAGACGTCAAAAAGAAAACACAGGTGCAAAACACCCATGCTTAATTTTGATTTTTATGAAAAGTATCCTCCATGGAAATGCTCATCGTTGTCATTGCTCACCAGTCACCTTTCACGCGGATATAATACCATAAACACGCAGGCAAAAAAAGGCTTTTTCTTCGGTTTTGTTGAGATTTTACCTAAAATTGAGGCAAGCTTCGGGGCGCTGCTGCCTCAGCGTCGGCAAAGCTGGCGTTGATCTTTCCCTTTTCCAGCGTCATCGAAAGAAACGTACTGTGGTTGGAGGCTACCGCGATGCTGCCGGCGGAGACGGCTTTGTCTGCCGCAGGGTAAGCTGTCTTATAATATTTCGCTGTCTTATAATATAAGGATGAAAATATCGAAGCCGGAAAGCTCAGACGACAGAGCCGCAATACCCACAGAAAAAAAGAAGCAAGAGCCTTAACGCTCCAGCTTCATCCGGCGGTATTTTTTGCCGATCGCCGCTTTTAAACGATTGGCGACCTCGTCCTTCTGTTCTTTCTTAAAGTCAAACGTCAGCTGTGTCAACGAGGTTTTGCCCTTCTTGTCCACTTCCTTGACCGTCATCACAACCTTGCATTTATTCTTGACTTCCTTCACATCATATTCAGTAATCGCGTCAAACGGCACCGCGCTGCCCATATACATGAAGCCGTCGCTGCCTAAGCCGTCGCTGATCAGCGCGAACATGATGATGACCACCGCCATTAAGACCGAGCGCAGCACCGTCATCGGACTGAAGTCCAGCGCCAGAAACGGCAGAAAGCAAAGTGAAGCGGCGATCAGGATCATAATCCGCGACGCCGTCCAGAAGCAGCAGTAAATCTGAATCGCTTTCTTCTGCCGCAGCAGAATCCGGATCAGCCAGACGCACGCACCGGCAAAAAACAGGAGTAAAATAAGATTAAAAATTTCCATAGGGTTCCTTCCTTGTGTTGTAATTGAATTGAATGGCCGCGGCTTTATTAAAGCAGCTCGATTCCGTTATCGTGGCACAGCTTGCGCATGATCGGCGGCCACAGCGAAGCCTGGACTTCGCCGATGTGCGCCTTATGCAAAAGAAGCATACAGATCCGGCTCTGACCGATGCCGCCGCCCATCGTTAACGGCAGATCCCCCGCCAATAACGCGCGGTGAAACGGCAGCACCGAGCGTTCGGGACAGCCGGCCTTGTTCAACTGATCGATCATGCTGGCCTCATCGACACGGATGCCCATGGATGAGATTTCCATCGCCCTATTCAAAACGGCGTCCCAGATCAGCAAGTCGCCGTTGAGCTGCCAGTCGTCATAGTCCGGCGCCCGCCCGTCATGCGGCTGACCATTGCTCAGCAGTCCGCCGATCTGTTCAATAAAGACCGTGCCGTATTCTTTCGTGACCGCGTCTTCCCGCTGCTTCGCCGTCAACGACGGATAGCGGTCCAACAGTTCCTGCGCGGTAATAAACTTGACTTTTTCTTCAATGATCGGCGTGATCTGCGGCACATTGGCGCACAGCACCTCGTCGGTTTCCTTTAAGCTGCGCACGATCAGGCGGACGGTTTCTTCCAGCTGCTCCAGCGTCCGCTGAGGCCGCAGGATGATTTTTTCCCAATCCCACTGATCGACGTAAATCGAATGCAGATTGTCCAGATCTTCGTCGCGGCGAATCGCGTTCATATCGGTATATAAGCCCTCGCCGGGACCAAAGTCATATTGTTTTAACGCCAGCCGTTTCCATTTCGCCAGCGAATGAACGATTTCCGCTTCCGTCTGCGTTTCCTTGACGTCAAAGTGGACCGGGCGCTCCACGCCGTTGAGGTTGTCGTTAAGACCGCTGGCGGCTTCAACAAACAGCGGGGCGCTGACGCGGATCAGGCGCAGGTTGTCCGCCAGCTTGCGTTCAAAGGTATCCTTGACAAGCTTGATCGCCATCTGGGTTTCTTTCTGGTTAAGCAGCGAGCGGTAATGCTCAGGCAGTATGCAGTGTTCGATCGACATGGTATCCCCCATTTCAAAACTGTCTTTTATTATACCAGCATCCTCGTCATAACAAAAGTAAAAGACAGGAATTTCTCCTGCCCTTAATCAATCTTTTGAACAATTTCCAGCGAAACGCTGACGCGCGTCGGCTGACCGCAAAGCTCCAGTTCCAGCACTGCTCTCCGCTTATGCCGGTCGATCTTCACGATCTGCGACTCGAAGCCTTGCAGCGGGCCTTCGGTAATGATGACCTGATTGCCCTGAATCAGACCGGTGGAGTGTTCCAGCTCCTTATTTTTGCCCAGCAGCCGCTCGAGATAGTCCTTCTCCTCGCTGCGCAGCGCCGGGGTTCCTTCTTTATCGAATTTCAGCAGCTTGACGATTCCCGTTTTCTGCATCCGCAGTTCTTTAATCTGTTCATCCATCGCCGCCTGTTCCAGCTCGCTTTCAATGAACAGATAGCCGGGGAACATAATCTTTTCGACGAGTTCGGAGATTCCCTGTTTTCTGAAGACGACCTTCATCTTCGGAATGAAGGCATGCAGTCCCTGGCTGAGAAAAAAATCGCGGATTTTTTCTTCCATGCCGCCGCGGACAAACAGTACATACCAGTTCATTCGATCTCCCCTTTCGACAAGAATCGTTTAAAGGATACAAAGTTCACCCGGAAATGTCAAGAAACAAACGGGATTGTTTCTACTTTCACATAGCGTTACTGAAAGGAAGTGACTTCGTTTCCACTTTTCAAGGGTCGATTCTCAGCCAGTCTGACAAACTTCTGTCGCCTTCTTTATGCGGATGGATTGTCATAAAAAAGCGGCCGAAATCGACCGCCTGAAAAATATTGAATTAGTAACCGAGATCTTCGTTGATCAACAAGACATGAATGCGTCCTGGAACATGACTGCGCTGCAGCGTAACCGCGGCGGAACAAATCCGGGTCGGTAATTGGCAATCGGCGCAATACCCGATCTTTGTGCACGGATTATCCTTATTTAAACGAACACAGTTGGCCGGAGCCGCAAGGGTCTTTACACGATCCTGAGCTGCCTGCAGATCCTTGACGATCTTGTTGGCGCCGGCGATGACCAACACGTGTTCCGGCCCATAAATCATGGCCGCAACGCGGTTTCCATTGCCGTCCACATTGTATAATTCACCTGTCATCGTAACGGCGTTGGTGCTGGTCAGAAAATAATCGCAGGACAGCGCCGCGTGATAAATCTCGTGCGGATGATCGCTGTGATAACGATCCAGATATTGTATGTCCTGATTGTTTTCCAGAAAATCAAGAATGCCGGTTTCAAATAACGTCATGGACCCGCCAACGCTGACCGATACCTGATCTTTCAGCAGCCCCTTCAAATATTCAAGGCATTCTTTTTGTGTCGGAAACAGATCGACTTGAAACTGATGGTCTTCGAGCTTTTTCTTCGCCTGCAGCATCTGCGTCCACCGCAGCGTTTGCGTATGCTTATCCATTTTCACTCCACCCTTTCCCGCAATGATTCTTTCAATACTTCTATTTTAGCATCACTGAGGCCGATCTGTCTTAAATATTTTTCAGCCGATCCATACGTTTTCCGCAAATGGTCCAATGTGCGGATCATGTTGGATTTCGGCGATCCCAAAACGGCGTCCGGATCCTTGATTCCCATCTTTTTCAGCATTGCCAGCTGATCCTTCAAATGTGGATTCAGATACAAAGCGGTTGCCGCGTAATCCTCAACGATCAGGTCTTCCTCTGCCCCGACCAAGTCCAGCAGCAGCATTGCCGTAACGCCTGTGCGGTCCTTGCCTGCCGTGCAATGGAACAGAATACACCCTGCGGTGTCCGCCATCGCTTCAAATACTCTTTTTATCGTATTCTGACTGTGATCCAGTAAGCCGATATAAACCTGACCCATATCGGAGGGAAAACCCGAGGCGCTCATCCCGGAATTCACCTGGTCCAACAGCGGAAAGCTCAGATGCTCTACGCCCAGCTTCGGATCCGGCGCTTGTTCCTGTTCAAACTCAGAGCGTAAATCAACGACTAACGATAATCCTTTTTCCTTTAAAACTTGCCGGTCTTCCAGCGTTAAACCGCATAAAGAATCGCTGCGAAGGAACCGATTTCTCTTTGTCTGTCCACCATCCTTAAGCGGATAGCCCCCTAACTCGCGGGTGTTGTGCGTTCCTTGCAGGATCGGTTTATTTACCATATTGCCATCCCTTTCTGTATCTAGGGAATATTGTAACGTAATTTTAGAAATAATGCTATGGCCTAGCCCTTCTGCAATTCCTTGATTCGTGATGAAAATCAGGTTGTTAAAAAAGGAACTCCGCGGAGTTCCTTAACTTATTGCTTAGAAATGTTTTACGCGGTCTTCGTACTTCGCGTAGATCGCATCGTTGTTGAAGCCATCGACGTTCTGGCTCTGGAAAACAGGCAGTTCGCAGCCTTCTGCCGCCAGGATCTTTAACGCTTCGTTTACGATCGTATCCAGAACGAAGATGCTGGAAATCGTGCTGCCCGGGCCCGTCGCTACGCCGCCGACATTCATCAGCGCGTCGCCGTCAGGTACGCAGTTGTCCAGAATGCAGTCAACGCATTCGAACAGACGCTTGCCGCTTGGATGACGGCTGGTCGTGTTCTGCGACTGATGCAGGTTCGTCAGCGCGATCGTGTAGACGCCTTCCTTCTGGCAGCGCATGGCCATTTCAACCGGAACCGCGTTACGGCCAGAGTTGGAAATGATGATCATGATGTCATTTTTGTCAATCTTGTACTGATCAAAAATAACATCCGCCAAACCGGAAACCTTTTCCATCGCACCGCTGCGGCGAGCGCCGAAGTTCGTCAGTGCATCCGGATCCAGAATCGCGTTGACATTGCCCAGTCCGCCGGCACGGCAGAACAGTTCGATGCCGATCATGTGCGAATGACCTGTGCCAAAGACATGGATGATGTGATTGTTCTTGATGTTGTCGGCGAACTTGACAGCCAGCTCCTGGATTTTTTCCTTGTTGGTGTCATCCACTTTGTGCAGCAGTTCTTCGACCTTGTTCATGTATTCAAAATTGTACATTTTTAGTACCTCCCTTTTCCTTTATTAAATACGGCCCACGTATTTCTGTCTTAATTCTGCGTTATGCCTGCGGTTTTCTTCGCTGTCTTCGCTCAGCAGCAGCGGCAGCTCCACGCCTCTCTCGCTTAACAGACGGCAGGTTTCCGTCGTAATCGACTGCGCGATAAACGCGCCGGTGATCGAAGAAATCGAACAGATCTTTTCGATCTTGCCTGTTTCAATCAACGCATCACCCTGCGGCCCGCAGTTGTCGATGACCACGTCGCCCATCTCATAAAGTTTCTTGCCGCTTGGATGACGGCTGGCTTCCGCGCTGGTATGCTGCCAGCTGGTCACAACGATGACCTTATGACCTTCCTGCTTTGCCTTGATCGCAAAGTCGATGACAACGCCGTTAATCCCGGAGTTGGATATAATGATAAAGCTGTCCTGCGGACGGATGTCGTATAAATCGTACAGCCGGTCCGCAATATCCGCACGACGTTCAAAAATGTTGTCCGGATCCTTAAATTCCGCTAACGAAACCTTGCCATGCAGAACGAAATCGCTGGTCACAATCGTATGAAACGGCACTAACGAACCCGGACGGCCAGCCAGCTCCATCCCGAAGCCCACGGAATGGCCGGAACCAAAGACATGCACAACGCCGCCCTGGGCGATCGTTTCAGCGCAAACCTCGGAAGCCTTGCGGATGTTGTCCATTTCCTTACCTTCCAGAACATCGACAACCTTCAGCATTTCTTCATAGAATAAATCCATATTAATTTCTCTCATGAGCGCACCTCCTAGGAATTCCAGCGTCCCAGATATACGTCTGAGATTTCGCGGTTATGGACATCGGCACCCTTGACATTGGCGCTCAGCAGAACCGGGCAGTCATGGCCCAGTCCGGTCAGATAACGATACGTTTCAGCACACAGCATCTGCGCGATCACGTTGCCGGTAACCGTCGAGACCTGGTTGATCTTCTGACCGTTTTCCAGCGTGACCACCATGTCTGGGCTCGGCGCACAATTATCCAGAATCAAATCGGCATAATCAGTCAGTTTTTTGCCGGACGGATGACGTGAAACCGAAGTCTCCGCTTCTGCCTTGGAGGTCACAACAATCAGCTTGCGGCCTTTTTCTTTTACTTTCTTTGCGAATTCGACGATGACGCCGTTGTTGGCTGGATTGGAAATCAGGATGAACATGTCATGATCGTCAATATTGTACATGTTCCACAATTTATCCGCTAAATCCGTGCGGTCGTTGAAATCAGGCTGGTTCGCTTCTTCCGGGGAAACGACGCCGCGCAGCAGCAAATCCTCCATTTTGATCTGGTGGAACGGCATCAACCCGCCGGCACGATACCCCAGTTCCATGGAAAACGCCAGTCCATGTCCCAATCCGAACAACTGGACAAGACCGTTTTCCAGCATGCAGTCGCCCATCATTTTCGCCGCTTCGTAAACCGCTTCTCTCTGAGTGTTTTTAACCTCTTGAAGAGCGTGCTTGGCGGCTGAGAAAAACTCTTTTGCTTCAGCCATACTGAAACCTCCCTTTCACGCAGAATCACTCCCGCGAATGACCCTTTACGCTGACTTTATGATAGCTATTTTCGCTTTCAGTGTCAACCGCTTTCACGATGTTTTTGAATAATTTAATCAAATTGTCATATTGCTTAAAGAATAAATAATTTGCATGCGCCGGCGATCAAAATAAAAGAAGAACCGTGTCTTTCGGTTCCTCTATTCCATGTGTCGTTTTATGATTAAAGAAATGATCGACGCCGCCAGCTTCGGGTCTTCGTTGCAGACGATGAACTTGTACTGATCGACCAGCTCCATCTCCCGGCTCGCCTTGCTCAAGCGCTGCTGCACGATCTCCTCCGGCTCGGTTCCCCGGCCGCGGATCCGCTTTTCCAGCTCTTCCATGCTCGGCGGGATAATGAAAATCGTCAGCGCGTCCGGACATTTCTCCATGACCTGCTGACAGCCCTGCACCTCGATTTCCAACAGCACGTTCTTCCCCTCGGCGCGCAGCTTTTCGACGTTTTTCAGCGGCGTGCCGTAATAATTCCCGACAAACTCCGCATATTCCAGCAGCTCGCCCTCGCGGATCGCCTGTTCAAAGGCCGGCCGGTCGACAAAGTTATAATTTACGCCTTCGACTTCCCCCGGACGCATTTTGCGGGTCGTCATGGAAACCGAATACGCCAGGTTTAATTCCGGATCATTCACGAACTCCTTCAGAATCGTCCCCTTCCCGACTCCGCTCGGTCCGCTCAGCACGATCAGCAACCCCTTTTTCATGCTTCCTTCCTCCTTTTGTCCTGGTTTAATAATACAAAGCTTCCCCAGGATTGTCAACGAATTCCACGGCCGGTCCGGTTTGGGATTTTATCAGAATCATGGTATAATAGGAACACATTTTGGAAAGGTTGATCACCATGGCTTTAGACGGACTCCTGCTGCACGCACTGTGCCGGCAGTTTCAGGAAATACTTCCCTGCAAAATCAATAAAATCCATCAGATCTCCAATACGGAGCTGTTGTTTCACCTGCGCACCCAGCGCGAGAAAAAGAATTTACTGATTTCCTGTCATTCGCAATACAACCGCATCAATCTCACCGACCGCGCCTATCCGACCCCAGAGGAGCCGTCGCATTTCGTCATGCTTCTGCGCAAGCATCTGGAGGGCGGCTTAATTCTCTCTGTCCAACAGGGCGGGCTGGATCGCTGGCTTGTGATGGAGGTTTCGCTGCGCAATGAAATCGGCGATAAGGTCTTCCGCAAGCTGTACGTTGAATTGATGGGCAAATATGCCAACGTCATCCTCGTCGATGAAAACAACCGGATTCTCGATGCGCTCAAGCGGATTCCGCCGTTTGAAAACACCAAGCGCACGATTCAGCCGGGCGCGCAATTCACACTGCCGGAACAGCCGGTGAAACAGGATCCATTTACAGCGCAGACCGTCGATCCGCAACAGCCGCTGCACCAGCAGTTTGACGGTTTCTCTCCGCTGCTTGGGCGGGAGGTCGAAACGCGGATGCGCCGGGGCGAAACGTTCCCGGCGATCATGAAGCAGATCGAAAGCAGCGATTCGCTGTTCATCACCAACACGCCTAAGGAAACGCAGTTTCATCTGATTCCGCTGACCCAGTATGAGCAGCCGGCCAAGGCATACCCGCTGATGGAGGGCATGGACGTCCTATATTATCATAAGGAAGAAAAAGACCGCATCCGGCAGATGACCGGCGATCTGTTCAAGTTTGTCCGCAAGCAGCTCAAGCATTACCGCCAGAAGCTGCCGAAGCTGCTCGATGCGATGCAGGAAGCGCTGGATTGTGAAAAGTGGCGGGAATACGGCGATCTGTTATATGCGTATGGGCAAAATATTCCCAAAGGCACGCCGTCGGCAACCTTGACCACCTTCGATCAGAGCGGGCAGGTCAAAATTGATCTGGACGTCCGCTTCGACGGACGCGGCAATGCGAAAAAGTGTTTTCAGAAATACAACAAAGGAAAAAAGGGTCAGGAGCATTTATTGGAACAAATTGACCTATGCGAGAAAGAGATCGAGTATTTCGAGGGTCTTGAGCAGCAGCTGGAACTGGCCAACTTTGAAGATGCCCGCGAAATCCGCGAGGAGCTGGCGGCGTTAGGCTACATGAAGCCGATCCAGTCGAAAATCCGCCGCAACCGCAAAAAGGCGAAGGCCCTGCCGGCGATCACGGCGATCCCTCTGGCAAACGGCGTCACGTTATATTTCGGTAAGAATAACCTTCAGAACGAGGCGCTGACGTTCAAGCTGGCGCGCAAAAACGACCTGTGGTTCCACGCTAAGGATTTCCACGGCTCGCATGTCGTCCTGGATTGCGAACAGCCCGACGAAGAAACGCTGCGGCTGGCTGCAATGGTGGCTGCCTATTACTCCAAAGGCCGCTATTCCAGCAGCGTCCCGGTCAACTATTGCCCAATCCGCAATCTCAAGCGGGTTCCCGGCGCCAAACCGGGCTTCGTCTCGCTGACCAGTTACAAAACGATCTATATTGATCCGGAAGAAGCCGTGATCAACGATCTGTTGAAAGAAAACGCATGAAAACGACGCGTTACTGCTTAACCCTGCCCTATCTGGAGGTCGTTAAGAAGTTAAAATATGAGCTGCGCTGGGGCTGCATCCGCGGCACGCTGTTAAGTCAGGCCGAGGTCAGTCCTCAGGTGACGGTGCTGCTTTTACAGGTTGAAAATCAACTGGAAAACACCATGCTGATCATTGATCATCTGCGTACTGAAACGCAGCTGCGGATCATCGAGCCAAAGGATCAGGGATGGGATCAGATTTTGGGCAAGCTGTTTCTGTCCTTCCGGCTTCCGCCTAAAAAGGACATTCTGTAACTTGACTGCGACACGCATTGTTTGGCCGGGGATCTCGCTGATCAAAAAGAAGACTTCTCAGAGGTTTCACTCTGCCGAAGTCTTCTTTTTCAATTCTGGTTTTTCAATTTGTCTTTTAAACGTTCAGATCTCTTTTCCTTCGTTTCAGGATCAAACGTCTTCCTGCTTCCCGTTTTTCCAGATCATCAGCGCTTCTTTTCGCCAAACTGGTATCAATTATTTTCCCGCCAAATGCTTTGCCGCAACATAGGCCATGACGCAGCCCTGCGAAATGCAGGCTCCCCCTGCCCAATAACCGGCAACACCGGTGGAACAGGTGCCCGCGGCATATAAGCCTTCAATCACGTTATTGTCCTGATCCAGCACCTGCGCGTTGCCGTCGGTCAACAAACCACCGCGCGTTCCGCAGGTTCCCGGCACATACCGGCAGCAATAGAACGGCGCTTTTTCAATTTTCCCCAAGGTTGCCGTCAGCGTCGTAAACTGAGAGAAATCGGCCTCCGGCAGCGCTACATAAGTATTCGACTGCAGCGTCCGCAGTGCGTTTTCACTTTCGCCGCGGTGCCATTGCGGATCAACCCCGGCGTCCACATACCCGTTAAACGCTTCGACTTGCTTTAACAACCCTTCTTTGTCGATGCCCATACCTTCAGCCAGAGCTTCCAGAGTGTCATAGCGGGTGATGTAGTCCGGCAGCGCGTCGATCGTTGCCCCGCCCGGCAGTTTAAACTGCGATGTATAATCCGCATCGCAAATGAAGTATCCCGGAATATTCGCATACTTCAGCGTTCCTGTGTCGTAAGCGCTGAAGGCCCGGCTGAACACATCATATTCGCGGCTTTCATCCGCAAAACGTTCGCCTCTGGCATTCACGCAGATGGCATGCGGAAATTTCAGATAACACGCCCAATCCGCCAACGCGGAAGTCGCCATAATTCCGTAGTTGCGGTCGTCGCCTTCGTTCCACACCGGGTTGTCGTAAACAAACGGCACGCCCAGATAACGGTCCATCAGCGCCAGCTGTGCGCCCAATCGAGCGCCCATCTTCTGACCGTCGCCGGTGTTGTTAGGACTGGAACAGGAACGATACAACGGGAAGGACAGATGATTCCGGCGCATCGCTTCATTGTAGTCAAATCCGCCGGTGCCTAAAATCACACCCTTGTTCGCTTTGATCCGCAGCGTTTTTTCGCCCTGCCGCGCCACCAGACCGATGACTTTGTGGTTCTCATCGGCGATCAGCTCCTCTGCCGCAGTGCCCATCATCAGCTGAATTTGATCATGCGTTTCAACATATTCCCGATATTGCTTCCATTGCGCGCCGGCCATCATCATCTGGTTATCCGCGTCCAACGGAAATGCCGAACCGCGTCCGACGACGATGCTGTCAGGGTAGCGGTCATAATAATCATTATGCGCGCCGGAATGGATAAACCGCGACCACCCCAGTGTCTGTTTTGTCCAGTCGCAATATTCCTGAGCGTGATCTACAAACGATTCCATTACCGCCCGGTTCATCCGATCCTCGCCGACGGCCTGCATGTAGGACAGACATTTCTCCCGGCTGTCGCCGTTGTTTTCTTCCTTAAAATCATTCAGGAATCCCGGCAGCGCATAACCGCCCCCGGAGGTAGTCGAAGTGCCGCCGAAGATATTTTCATCCTTCTCCAATACGGTAATCGAAGTAATCCCCATTTCACAAGCCGCAATCGCGGCGGTAATCACCGTGCCCGTTCCGACAACAATGATGTCCGTTTCCTGATCCCAGCTCAGTTTTTGATTCTGAGGGGCAGCGGCGGGCGTCGTGCCGCAGCCGCTGATGAGCGATAAGCCGGCTAGTCCGGCAGCGCCGGCCGCAGCGCCTTTGATGAACTCTCTGCGTGAATATTCTTTCATTTCTTCCTCTCCTTTTTGATAATATTTTATCAAGTTCGCAAAAAAAGAAACAGAAGCAAAAACAACCAGTGTCTGTCATCCGAATTTATCAGTTCATAAATTTTGTTTCAGGTATCGGATCAGTTCCCGGGCTACCTCGTCATATTGGCGTTTCCGCATCGTCGCGGAGGACGTCCGCAGAAAATAAGGGAAGGTAAAACCATCGGAAAAAGGAATCAGGCGGATATCCCGCATCTGATTGATCAGCGTATTCAGCCCATGGCAGGCCATAACCCCGCGGTTAATCGCCAACAGCGAATACAGGTAGAGCGGATCTTCCGAGCAGATCTGGCGCTGCTCAGGCTCAAACGGCATCCATTTCTGACCGGTATATTCCAGCGTCCCATAGCCCAGCGTCGTCGTCAGAATCGTCTGGGTGTGAAAATCCTGCGCGGTAACGACGGTCTTCTGCGCTAAAGGATTGGCTTTATGCACGGCAAGCATCAGCGGATATTCCGCGACTTGTTCGCTGGTAAAGTTCAGATTGGCCTCGCTGGGCATGGTTGTCAGACAGAAATGCAGCTCGCCCTGTTTGAGCATCGCGTTGCTTTGCTTTCCGCTCAGAAACAAAATCTCTGCCTGAACTTCGGGATGTTCCTGAATCCAGTTTTCAAAAATGGCGACTTCCCGCTGATCCGCCCAGCTGACGATCCCCAGTTTGATCGGCAGCCGGTACTGACTGGAAAACTCCCTCATTTCCTTTTCAATTTGGTTGAATTCATCAAACTGACGGGCGATCCGATCGTAAAAAAGCCGTCCCTCATTCGTCAATTCGACACCGTTCTTTCCCCTTTCTAAAAGACTGAAGCCCAGTTCGTTTTCCAGCTGCGTCAGCGCAGCGCTGATCGTCTGCCGGGTGATGAACAAGGCTTGCGACGCCTTGACGATACTGCCGTATTCAACGGCGCTGACAAAATATTTCAACTGCTGGATTTCCATGTTTCCGCCCTCCATCTGTCATTTTTTTTAACATTATGTGCAAAATCATCAGACACATCCAACCAGCTGATGATTTCCCCGATCCTTAAGACTGATTTTCTTTCCCCTTGCGATTCAAATTTAATCCTTAAAAAAACTTTACCCAATTTCGCGACAAGGGTCAAGTCCGGATTCAGAAAGTCCTGTTTTCCGCACAAAAAAAACGAACTTCTGCCGGCTTGAGCCAGACACAAAGTCCGTTGTTAACTCTCTTTTTATCGTTATAAGATTTCCAACAGCTGATCCAGCGCGTCGATCTGCCAGGTTGGCTGTTGCTTTAACGTCAGCGGCAGATGCTTCGGATTGAACCAACAAGTATCCAATCCCGCCGCCTGACCGCCGGCGATATCCGAGCTTAGCGAGTCGCCGATCACCAGTACCCGCCGCGGATCTTTTTCCGCGATGGTCTGCAGCACCGGCGCAAAGAATTCCGCCTGCGGCTTCTGGACGCCCAGCTCATCCGAAATGAACAGATGTGTAAAATACTTCGCCATGTCCGCGCCCGCTAACCGCTGCCGCTGGGTCGGACCGTCGCCGTTAGTGATGACGTCCATTTCCACTTTTCCCTGCAGCGCTTCCATCATTTCACGCGCGCCCGCAAGCAGATCGTAGCCCTGCATCAGCAGTTTGCGGTAAGCCCGGGAAGCCGCCAGACCATCAGCGGCAACGCCCAGTTCGTCAAACGTCCGCTGAAAGCGGGTATCCTCGATCACCTGCTTGCCGATCAGCCCCTGCTCGTAATCCGACCACAGCTGATGATTGATCCGCAGATAACACGCCACATTTTCCTCGCTGGCGTCTACGCCGAATTCCTCCAGGATCCGCCGCAGCGACCGCTCCTGATTTTTTTCAAAATCATACAGCGTGCCGTCAAGATCCCACAACAATGTACTGTACCGCATTATTTCAGCCGTCCCTCGTTCGCCAGGCGGCGCAGCTGCTTGACCTCAAACGGTTTCATCAGCCGATATTCGCCAGGATTCAAGCCGCGGACCGTGATCGGGCCCAACGAGCGCCGATGCAGCCGACGCACCTCGTAGCCAAAGACTTCCAGCATCCGCTTGATCTGCCGGTTGCGGCCTTCCTGAATCGTCAATTCAAACATCGTCTGTTCATGCGCAAAATCCTTGTTCGTCACCCACAGCTTCGCCGGCAGCGTCTTGATTCCATCGTCCAGTACGACGCCCTGTTCCAGCTGTTTGATTTCTTCCGTTTTCAAAATCCCGTTGATCGTCACCTCGTACACCTTGGCGATATGATAGCGGGGATGAATAATTTCATTTGCGAATTCTCCGTCGTTCGTCATGATCAGCACGCCGGTCGTGTCGTAGTCCAGCCGGCCGACCGGGAATACCCGCTGCGGCACATCCGTCATCAAATCCACAACGGTCCGCCGGTCATGCTCGTCATTGAGCGTACACAGCACCTTCTTCGGCTTGTTCATGACATAATAGACTTTATCTTCACGCGTGATGGCTTTGCCGTCAACTTCGATCAAAGCCCCTTTGCGCGGTTTTACACCCAGCTCCGTTACGACCTGTCCGTCGACCTTGACGCGTCCCTGCAGAATCCATTCTTCTGCCTTGCGCCGGGAGGTCAGACCGCTGGCCGCAATAATTTTTTGTAATCGATCCATCGTTTATCTCCATCCTTTGCCTTCTTATTTTACCAGACAAGACCGGGAAAGAACAGAGAAATCGGCGTTAAACAAGGAATTGCAGCGTCAGCCAGATACCTACACCGATGCCGATCACATCCGCAAACAAACCGATCGGCAGCGAATTTTTGATTTTCTTCACACCGACCGAAGAGAAGTAGAGCGTGATGACATAGAGCGTCGTATCCGTCGAGCCCTGAATGACGCTTGCCATTTTGCCGGCCAGCGAATCCGGTCCCAGCGTTTTCAAGATATCGACGAGAATCGCCAGCGACGCGCTGCCGGAGATCGGACGGAAGAAGGCCAGCGCGAAGATATCCGAAGGAATCGCGGGAAACACGTTGCCCAGCTGTCGGGCCATTACGGTAAACAGCCCGCTTTCCCGCAGCAGCGACACTGCGAACATCATCGCCAGCAAGCTCGGAAACAGCGTGACAAACAACGACAGTCCCTCTTTCGCGCCACTGACAAACGCATCGTAGGCATTGAACTTCCGCAGCAGGGCGAACGCGAAGATCAAAAGGATTAAGATCGGCAGGATATACAGGCTACTTTCCACGGTAATTCACCCACCGATCCAGCGCCAGGCCGCCGATCGACGCGCAGCTGGTCGCAATGATCGCCAGCGGCATGAAATCAGTCGGATTCAGCGCACCGAACTGCGCACGCAGTGAAACGATCGTCGTTGACAAGATGGTCACGCCGGCGGTGTTCAGCACTAAAAACGTGACCATCGCGCGGCTGGCGGTTTTCTTATCCGGATTGTGCCGCTGCATGCACTCCATCGCCTTAAGGCCGCTGGGCGTTGCGGCCGAGCCCAGTCCGAATACATTGATTGTAATGTTGGCGGCAATGTAGCCCAGCGCTTCCGGATCGTCGCGCAGATCCGGAAACAGAAACCGCAGCAATGGAGACAACAGCTTTTGCAGCATATTCAGCAGGCCGACCTCCCGCGCGATATTGAGAATTCCGCTCCAGAAACAGGTCGCCGCCACCAACGGCAGCGCCAGCTCGAGCGTCTCGCGGCCGACGTTGACGATTACCTGATTCACAGAACTGACTGATCCGGTCAACAGACCATACGTCAGTGAAGCCAGAATCAACAGGATCCAGATCAGATTCATACGCACCACCTCCAGAAACAGAACTTCCGCGGCGGCTTAACGGCCGGGAGTGTCTTGACCACCGTGTGCGAAGGATCGGTCCAGCACAGCGTCAGCTCATTTTTACTTTTATCGAGCGTCATTGTGTACTGTCCCTGTCCCGCTTCTTCCTTTTTAACGACGACTTCAAACGGCTGGTCCAGCTGAGCGATATAGCCTTCCTGTTCGATCGAACCGGCCGGCTGCAGCGTGATCAGCTCGCACATTTCCATCGCTTTCCGATACTTTTGTTCGTGAAACGTCCAGCGGTCCGGCACGGCCAGCGTCACGACGATGTATTCCAGCTCGCCGTTCTGCGCTGCGGTGACCAGCGTTTCCCCGGCCTTGTTGGTGAAACCGGTCTTGCCGCCGGTACAGAATTCAAAATTACTCAGCAGCTTGTTGGAATTTTTCCAGCGTGAGCCCCATTCGCTTGTGTAAAACTGCGTCGCAACGATCTCCCGAAACTGCGGCAGCGTCATCGCGTACTGCATCAAAAGCGCCATATCATACGCCGTGGAATAATTGCCTTCCTCCTCAACGTCCATGCCGTTGGGATTATGAAACTCCGTATCCTTCATCCCCAGCGCCGCCGCTTTTTCATTCATCATCTGAATGAATTTTTCAACCGATCCGCCCCCGACCCGGTGGGCGATCGCAACCGCCGCGTCGTTGCCGCTCTTTAACATCATGCCGTAAAGCAGCGAGCGCATCGAAACCTGCTGCCCTTTCTGAATCCAGATCATACTTCCTGTCACATTCGTCACTTCGTCGCCGATAATCCACTGGTCGATGTAATCCCCGTTTTCCAGCGCGACCACCGCGGTCATGATTTTTGAGATCGAGGCGATCGAGCGAACTTCGTGTTCATTTTCAGCTTCCAGAACATTGCCATCGTTGCCGCTGATCACAATATACGAACCATCCGCGTGCAGCGGCGTCCAGAACAACGTCAGCGTCAGAAAAAATACCGCAATCTTTTTCATACAGCGCCTCCTGTTTGACAGTGTATGTTCCAACCCGCCGATCAAGAATCAGGTCTTTTTCACAGGGTTAACAGTATTCGATGCCATTCTTTTTCCAAATCCGGACTGAATTTGCTAAACATTTGCGCCAAAGCCATTCCGGCAGGATTTGCGAACGGATTCTCCTCGCTGGTTTCCCGGATCAAAAAAACGCTGTTCAGGCAGTTTCTTTTTGAAGCCGCCGCGCTTTTCCTGTCCGTGGTCTTAATAAAAAAAAGATTCGTTTTTCAGTTAAACTCGTCGGATTGTTCCAAATTCATTGCCAGCGCCTCACACCAGTTTGGCCACCCGCGGCGCTTCCAGACGGTCAAAGCCAGGTGAATATGGCTTGAGGGCCAGGATCGGCATGCCTCATGGGCGTCGATATACGTGCGCCACACGATGCCTTCCTTTCGTGTGATCTCACGATAAACCCTGACACGCTGTGAGAGTCAAGTGAAAAATAAAATTCCTCCTGTTCGTGAAGCAGGAGGAACTTCAATTTCATTGCGGACCGGGATCTGAATCTCAGTCAGATATCGCTGCGAATCCGTTTCATTCCAAAGTCCACAATGTATGATTTGCCGATCGGGGCCGTTGAGATGCTTTCCGTTTTCTTCCAGCCCCCTGACAACCAGCAGCGAAGCTTGCGGCTCAAGATCGGCTTCAGTTTGGAAAATTCGCCGATTTTTAACGTCGTTCAGTCCTTCTTTCCGGTAATCCGATCAAGCTGCAATGGGTGTCCTGACGTCGTCTGCTTTTTCTCACAGCGCCCGCAGTGGGTGCAGCCGTTGCAGGTCAGCTGTCCGCCGCAGCGCTGGCAATGGGATCCAAAATAAGGCTGATATAACCGTTCCGGCGGAATTGGGCCATATTCGTCTTCCAAATGAAAGACCTGCGGACGGCCGCGGAAGCTGAGTCCGGATTTCCATGCCATTTCACTTTGCAGACGCTTGGACGGCATGCGGTACGTTTTCCCGTCTTTGACAAAAACCGAGCCGGTTTCGATGAAATTAAAAGTCACCCCGGCCCGGCGGCATTGCGCCCCCAGAGCTTGAACCCAGCGATAATCGCAAGGCCGCGCGCCATCGTAATTTTCCCCGCCGCAGATCACCTGTTCGATCTGGCCGCTGGCGAGCCATGGCGACAAGTCGACAGGACCGATCAAGGGTGCACACATCACCCCTTTATGTTGAAACGGCAGCTTCAATAACCAGTCCATCCGCGATTCCGCCCGTTTCTGATTCTCCACGGTCACATTAAAAAAGATGTTTTCCCAACCCGTTCCCCAATCCGCCGGAAGACACGCCGCCACACGCTCAGGACGTTTTGTCAGCAGGAAAAAGATAACGTCCGAACGTTTTTTCATGATCTGCCAGGCTTCCTTTCGCCAGAGGTCAGCCTCAGCCAGGAAAAAATCAGAGTTCATGCATACGCGCACCCGCTCGCCGCTTAGAATCTTATAATATCCGCGCCGGTCTTTCTTTACCGGCATGTCGAAGCCACTTGCAACCCGCCGGATCTGGGCTCCGTCCTGCCCCCGCTGGCGGTCGAGAAAATACATATAACAATGCTCGCAGCCCTCGCTGATCTTCGTGCAGCCATGCCATGGATTCCAGATATCATGCATCGGGATCGCCACCCTTCTTTTTCCTGTTTTCTTCATTGTAGCGAAACATTGAATTATTTTCAAGTTTTTTAGAATGATTCCTGAGGAAACGGACCACAGAAAAAGAAAAGAATCCTGCGCTCTGTCAGAATTCTTCAATTTCCCCTTGGTCTTGATAAATCAGCTCGATTAAGCGGCCCTGCGTGCCGATCGTAAACGTCAGCTTGCTGCGGATCACGATCAGCCAATCCCGTCCTGAAGCTCAAAGACTTTCAGAAAAGCAGGATTCCGCTTCAGCAATGTTGACGGTGTGATCAGATCCGACAATATTACCGGCCCTTATGCCGAGCAACCATCCCCGCCGTCAGCTGAAATTGCGCCAGCTTGGGATGCTCGTCAAAAATCGGCTGAAGCATGAGAGCCTTCCAACAGTCCTTTGCGGCACATGACATACCTGCCGCTTTCCCGGCTGTCCCTACTTCGGATACCGGCCTCAGCCTTCGATCAGCCGACGGCGGGTCCAGCGGTCGCCGCGGAAGCGAACCGCAAAGAAAGCGGAACGCACAAACCAGTCACAGATCATCGCCAGCCAGACGCCGACGACGCCCAGCTTGAAAACCAGCCCGAACACATAGCTCAGACCGATCCGGCAGATCCACATCGACGCAATCGAAACGCTCATCGTAAAACGCGCGTCGTTGGCTGCCCGCAGCGCATTGGGCAGCGTGAAGGAAACCGGCCAGATCACCATCACGAAGAAGCCATGGATAAACAACAGCTTAAATGCGATATCCAGCGTTTCCGGCGACAGATTGTACAGCTTCAGCAAGACGTTCGCTCCCAGCAGAATGCAGACGTTCAAAGCGATCGAAGCCATATACGCCCATTTCATCAGCTTCTTCGTGTAATAACGTGCTTCCTCGATCTTCCCGGCGCCGACGCACTGGCCGACCACCGTGACCAAGCCCAGACCGATGGCCGCAGCGGGAATGACTTCCATCGACGCGAAGTTGTTGGCGACGGCGTTAGCCGCGATCGAAGCAGTGCCGAACATCGCGACTAAGCTCTGTACCAGAATCTTGCCGATCTGAAACATGCCGTTTTCTAATCCGTTCGGGACGCCGATCTGTAAGATCCGTTTGATCATCGCCCAGTCAAAGCCCAGATGGAAATACGAATCCAGCCGAATCTGATCCTGCCGATGCCGGAGCATCACGACGATCAGCACCGCGCAGACGATCCGCGAAATCAGCGTCGGGATCGCCGCACCTTCCACGCCCATGCCCAAACCGTAAATCAGGATCGCGTTACCAACGATATTGAGCGAATTCATGATCAGCGACGTCACCATTGAAATCCGCGAATTGCCCATCGCCCGGTATAACGCCGCGCAGGAATTATACAACGCGATAAACGGATAGGACATCGACGTGATAAACAGGTAGGTCTGCGCACTGGCAAGCACCTCCGGATCCACCTTGCCGAAGATCAGGGAAATCAGCTGGTGACCGAAAATCAGAAACATCACCATGATCACCGCGGAAATCGCCGTCGTGCACAAGATCAGCTGCTTCGCGGAGAAGCACGCCTGTTCCTCTTCCCGCCGGCCGAGATACTGCGCCGCGACAACCGCGCCCCCGGTGGCCAGCGCCGCAAAGATATTGATGATCAGAATGCTGATCGAATCGACCAGCGATACGCCCGAAACCGCGGCCTCAGAAACGCTGCTGACCATCATGATATCTGCCATGCCGACCAACACCGCCAGGATCTGTTCGATCACTAACGGTACGATCAGCTGTTTTAACTTTTGATTGGTAAACATTGTCTTCCCCCATTTCTCTGAACTTGTCTGATTATACGCTTTCTTATCGGGAAGTTCAATTTTGTTTTTCTGTTAATAAGCGAGATCTGCCACTGAAAGCATTGGCCTAAGCATTTCAAAGTTGAAGAAAACATCAAGAAAGCTGACTTGCGTCAGCTTTCAGGTTATGCTTCAGTTTTCTGGTTCTTGATTTTAATCAGGTTCAGCAGACCGCCGGCCCGCAGAATTTCCAGCTCCCGCGCAGTACAATGATGCTGGACCGTGAAGGAGAATCCGCTCGCGTCCGTAATCGTCAGCGGCTGGCCTTCCGCCAGCTTGCCGCAGTCCAGCGCCAGCGTATCGAGCATCGCAATTCGCTCATAGTCGTCCGGCCGCTCAAAGACCAGCGGCACAATTCCGGCGTTGATCAAATTCTGGCGGTGAATCCGGGCATAGCTCTTGGCGATTACCGCCTGAATCTTCAGATACATCGGCGCCAGCGCGGCATGTTCGCGCGAGCTGCCCTGCCCGTAGTTCTCCCCGGCGATAATCCACCCGCCCCCATACTGCAGACAGCGGTCGTGGAATTGCGGATCGATCTGACTGTAACAGAACTCGCTGATCTTTTCAATGTTGCTGCGGTATGGCAAAATTTTGGCTCCGGCCGGCATGATATGATCGGTTGTGATGTTATCCCCAACCTTGATCATGACCTGCGCTTCAATCGTTTCCGCTAACGGGGCCTTGGCCGGATACGGCTTGATGTTCGGGCCGCGTTTTATTTCCACCGCCGGATCACAGCTGGGCTGGATCAGCATTGTGTCGTCGATCAGATAAGCGTCCGGCATCTCCGGCTTGGCATAGTTGATCGTTTCCGCGCTGCACAGGACTCCGGCGATCGCGCTGGCAGCCGCGGTCGCTGGGGAAACAAGATAGATCCCCGCGCTCATCGTGCCGCTGCGGCCATAGAAGTTGCGGTTGAACGTGCGCAGCGAGACGCCGTTCGACTGCGGACTCTGTCCCATTCCGATACACGGTCCGCACGTTGCTTCCAGTACCCGCGCGCCTGCCGCGATCAGATCATCCAGCGCCCCGCAGCGGCTGAGCATCCGCAGCACCTGCTTGGAGCCGAAGGAAATCACCAGTGAAACTTCCGGATGAACGGTCTTGCCCTTGAGAATCCGGGCCACCTCCAGCAAATCGGTAAATGAAGAATTCGTACAGGAACCGATTGCGACCTGATCGACCTTCAACCCCGCCAGCTCCTCGACCGGCTTGACTAAATCCGGGGAATGCGGACAGGCAACCAGCGGTTTCAGCGCGGCGCAGTCAATTTCGATTACTTCGTCATACACAGCGTCCGCATCGGGCTTCAGTTCGAGAAAGTCAGCGGCACGGCCCTGCTTGGTTAAAAACTCACGGGTATTCTCATCGCTGGGAAACAGCGACGTCGTCGCGCCCAGCTCCGCGCCCATGTTGCAGATCGTGCTGCGCTCCGGCACGCTTAAATCAAGAAGACCTTCACCGGTATATTCCAGGATCTTGCCGACGCCGCCTTTGACGCTCATCAGCGACAGAACCTTCAGGATGATATCCTTCGCTCCAACGCCATGCGGCAGCCGGTGGATCAGCCGCACGTTGACGATCTTCGGCATCGTTAAGGAAAACGGCATGCCTGCCATCGCGCAGGCCACGTCCAGTCCGCCCGCGCCGATCGCGATCATCCCCATCGCCCCGGCGGTCGGCGTATGAGAATCCGAACCCAGCAGCGTCTTGCCCGGTTTGTCAAACCGCTCCAACTGCACCTGATGACAGATCCCGTTGCCCGGCCGGGAGAACAGAATGCCGTAACGATCCGCGACCGTGCGCAGATATTGATGATCATCGGCATTTTCAAAGCCGTTCTGCAGCGTATTGTGATCGACATAGCTCACTGAGCATTCCGTCTTGACCCGCTCGCATCCCATCGCCTCAAATTGTAAATAAGCCATCGTCCCCGTCGCATCCTGCGTCAGCGTCTGATCAATCTTGATTTCGATCGGCATGCCCGCCTTCAGCTCACCCGCCACGCAATGCGCCGCTAAAATTTTTTCCGCCAGTGTCTTCATCCAACCCCTTCTTTCATAGACTTTATTATATCAGCTCGTTTCCGCTTTTGAAAGTCTTTACACAGAAAAGTAAATTGTTTTCTTTTTTGTGTCATTTCTTTCATTTTTGTAGTAAACTAGAACCATTGAGGTGAAATCATGAACAATCAGCTGCAGAAGATCTTCCAGGAATCGATCCCGAAAAATAAAATCGACAATGAATTATACACAAAATATGACGTAAAGAAAGGTCTTCGCAATGAAGACGGCACCGGCGTCTTGATCGGTCTGACCCGGATCGCGGACGTCGTCGGCTACAAGCTGGTCGACGGGAAAAAGGTGGACGATCGCGGTGAGCTGTACTATCGGGGGATTCCGATCACCCAGCTGTGCCGGAATCTCGATCAAGATCAGATCTGCGGTTATGAGGAAACGTGCTTTCTGATTTTGTTCGGCCATCTGCCAAGCCGGTCGGAGCTGGATCTGTTTACCGCTGAACTGCGCGGACGCTACACGCTGCCGGAGGGCTTTCTGGCGACCAACATCCTGCGTTATCCCAGCATGAACGTAATGAACCAGATCCAGAAGGCCTTGTTGATGTTGTATGGGGAGGATCCTGTGGCCGACGATATCTCTGTTGCCAACACGCTGGACCAGGGGTTGTCGATCCTGGCGAAAATGCCGGCGATCCTTTGCTACTCGATGGCCGCAAAAGCGCATTTCTTTGAAAACAAGAGCCTGATCGTCCATCCGGTGAAGCCTGAACTGTCGATCGCGGAGAACATCCTGTCCTTATTAAGACCCGATCAACAGTTCACCCCGCAGGAAGCGAAGATTCTGGATCTGATGATGGTGCTGCACGCCGATCATGGCTCCGGCAACAATTCCACATTTACCAATATCGTCGTCGCTTCCACCGGTACGGATATTTATTCCGCGATGGCGGCTTCCGTCGGCTCGCTGAAGGGTCCGCGCCATGGCGGAGCGAACATCTCCGCCCGGCGGATGATGGACGCAATGCTGAAGCAGCTGGGGCTGGACGCCAGCGACGCACAGATCACCCGGATTTTAGAACAGATCATGAATAAGCAGTTCTTCGACGGCAAAGGCTTGATCTACGGCATGGGGCATGCCGTCTACACCCTTTCCGATCCGCGCAGCGAAATCTTAAAAGCGCAGATTGAAATTCTGGCGCAGGAGAAAAACCGTTCCCGCTTATATCAGTTCTACCGCCGCACTGAAGAATTGGCGAAGCAGGTCATCTTGCGCCGCAAAGGGATTCATGTCAGCAGCAACATCGACTTTTACAGCGGGCTGGTTTATTCCATGCTGGACATCCCGGAAGATTGTTACTCGCCGCTGTTCGCCGCCAGCCGGATGGTCGGCTGGCTTGCCCACAACATTGAAAACAAGCTGTATTGCGACAAGATCGTTCGGCCAGCCGGCAAATACGTCGGTGACTTAGCCGATTACATCCCGCTTGCACAACGCCAAAACCGCTAAATCCCAGCGGTTTTTTTGACAAATCAACAGCTTTGTCAACAAGCACAGACAGTTTTTCTTGACATTCGTTCTCCGCTCTTTATAATTTATAAATAGTTTACAAATAAACTATTTAAAGGAGCTGAATTGATGAATTTGACTATTTTGATTGTCACGATGATTGCGGGATTAGGCGCGGGCATTGCGACCGGACTGGCAGGCTTGTCGGCGGCCGCAGTCATCACGCCGATGTTGGTCACCTTATTGGGCTTCAACGCTTATGAAGCCGTCGGCATCTCGCTGGCCTCCGACGTGCTGGCCTCGGCTGTTTCAGCCTTCACCTATTACAAGCACAAGAATCTGGACATCCGCAACGGCTTGATCATGATGATCTCGACGGTGATCTTTACGATGGTCGGCAGCTGGCTGGGCTCGTTAGTGCCGCAGACGACGCTGGGCAGCTTCTCCGTCTGGATCACAATGATCCTCGGTATCCGCTTTATCGTCAAGCCGGTCATGAGCGCCAGCTCCAAAAATCAGACCCGCACCGCGAAACAGAAAGCGTTGTTATCACTGGCCTGCGGCGTCCTGATCGGTTTGATCTGCGGCTTTATCGGCGCCGGCGGCGGCATGATGATGCTGCTGGTCTTAGTCAGCGTGCTGGGTTATGATTTAAAAACAGCGGTCGGCACCAGCGTGTTCATCATGACGTTTACCGCCTTAACCGGCGCTCTCAGTCATTTTGCGATCAGCGGCACGATCCAGTGGTTCCCGTTGATCAGCAGCGTCTTCTTCACCTATCTGGGCGCGATGATCGCCGCGCGCTTCGCCAACAAGGCGGAACCGAAAAAGCTCAATCAGGTCACCGGCGTCGTCCTGTTTATTCTGGGCGTATTCATGTTGGCGATCAAATATCTTGGCTGAATTTTTACAAAACACTCCGTTTCGTGCGGAGTGTTTTTAATCTGCGATTTACTTTCTTTGTTTAAATGAAAATCGAAAGAAACTGAAATTGCATAATCGTGTAAAGGGTAATCGCTTAGCGAACATCTAATATTGAATGTCATTCAAATCATTAATAAAGCTATCCATAAAAGCTGCACGAACAGAAAGTTTGTGCAGCTTTTTAGCTAAGTTCAAAATTAAATGATCAGTTAAATCTTATGATTGTTTCGGTTCATTGTGGCAGACAACCTTCTGGCAGATTTTGATTGTAAAACAGCTGGACAACTTTATCATCGGACAAGGATTCCAATGAAATCGTCTTATGATACGCCATATTCCCCGCAAACGCATAGACATCCAGCGACTTCGCAGCTTCACTGATGTCCATGGTTTGCGTATTGAAGTCATGATTCTGATAAAATTCGTCCAGTTCAGATCTCATATCCTTACGAATTTCGTTTAAAACAGCTGCATCGTGAACAGATTCGATGTCTGCCCGGCAGACGGGATTCACCCCTTCTCCACGCGGTTCGTTATACTGCAGAAAGATCATATCCACTTCGCTGATTTTCTCGATTTGCTGAACTTGAACTCGATAACAGAGTGTATGAATTCCCTGATTGATTCCCCAGGCGGTTAATCCCAAAACGAGAAAACCAAGGATTTGCTTCAGCGATACCTTCTTACTCTGCCGGTACAGCATCATCCCGCCGAAATAAATAACGATGAGCAACAACACTTTAAACGGCTGGCTTCGATATCCTGATATGTCGCTCGTGCAGTTCAGCATCAGTAAAAAGGAATATACTGATAAGAAAATCGGCAGAATCAGCTTCGATTGAAAGTTTCTGCCAACATCTTCGTTTCGTTGCCGCAGGCTGATCCGCAGGGTCAGCAACAGCGCTGCAACACTGATCAGAAAGACAATGCCGAATTCAATCCAGTTCCCGTTTATCCGGATAATTCCGGCAGTGAAAAGCGGATCAAAATCTTCTGACATTCTGTTAAAAGCATACTGCCACGGCGAGAAAAATTCGGGCATGAATGAACGATTGTCAAACAAAAGATGCCGGCTCAGAATCTCAGTACCATCGTTAACGATGGCGATCGGCAGCATGATTGCTCCAGCCAGCGCGATCATGCCCTCAACGGCAGAGCGGCAACAGCTCAGAATGAATAGATTTACCGAAGTCATCAGAAGCAAACCGCCGCACTCATTCAGCAACAGCGCCGTCATGGCGGCAAACGAAAGGTTTTCCCTTACGGCAACAACGAACAGGAGGAGACATGCTGGAACCAGAACCAAAAACAAGATAACGCCAAAGCGCACGAGGATCAACGTTTCCCGCCGGATCGGCAGCGCTCCATACGTATAAGCCGCTTTTCGTCTAAACTGCCAGAACTGAAACACAAATGGAATGATCAGCGACATCGCGGTAAGAACCATCGGCAGGGCTTCGATGTTGATAAAATCAAACGCAAACAACAACTCAAACCCTGAAATCATCAGAAAAAGCGGCAGCGATTGCTTCATCAGATATCTAAAATATTTTTTCGTCATCTTCCCATCCTCTTTCTATGCAGATGCGTTCTTAATCCAGCTTGACGAGCTTCCGCTGATCATCGCGGCTGGCAGCCTTCCGGCAGATCCTGTTGATAAAACAGCTGGACAACTTTGCTGCCGGACATTAAATCTACCGGGATATTCTTATAATAAGTTAAATTTTTATAATCGTGAAAACGCACCTGCATTGCCCGCGAAGCATCATCGTTCCAGTCATCATATTCGTAATAGCTGGCATCTTGATAAATTCCTTCCAGCGAAGTTTTCATCCACCCCCGCAATTCGTTCAGCACTAACGGATCCTTTACCTGATCAACTTCGACCTTGCATAGCAGATTTTCGGGGATCATCCGCTTGTCGTTATATAAATAATATTCCATGGATACTTCGTTCATTTTTTGAATTTCCCGTTTATCAAGACGGTAACAGAGCGGACGAATCCCCAGGTTAATCCCCCACGCGATCAATCCCATCGCCAGAAAACCAACGACCTCTTTACGCGACGGTCTTAAGCTTTGCCGGTAAAGCATCAGCCCGCCGAAATAAACAAGAATCATCAGAAGCGCCATTAAAATCCAGCTGCGGTTGCGCGGCAAACCCTGCGTGCAGTTCATCATCAACAGAAACGCATAAGCCAAGGATAAAACCGGCAGCACCCGTGCTGAGCGGAAGCCTTTCCCGGCCTCCTCATTACGGAATTTCCGACTTAAATGCAGGGTCAGCGTCAGGGCCGCCGCACCGATCAGAAAGACAAGCCCTAATTCCATCCCATCCCAGCGCTCTCCCGTGAAAACACCGGTTAAAAACGCCTGAAAATCGCCGCTCATCTTACTGAATCCATAGGTCCAGGGTGATAGAAAGTCCAGCCATCGGGGGCTGTTAAACCCAAACAGAAGATGCTGACGAAGGATATCGGACAGATTATTAAGGATCGTCATCGGCAACAAGAGATATCCAGCTAACGCAATGATCCCTTCCGCAGCTGAATGGCAGACACTCAGAATCAACAGATTCAGCGAAGTCATCAGAAACAGATAGCAGATCCAGTTCAACATCAGCGAGATCATCGAGGTAAAAGAGATGCTCTCGCGAACGACCACCGCGAACAGAAGAAGGATCGCCGGAACCAGCACCAGAAACAGAACGACGCCGAGCCGGGCAATGACAAATTTCTTTCGATCCATTGGCAGCGCCCCACAGGTGTACGCCGTTTTTCGCCGGAACTGCCAGAACTGAAACAGAAACGGAATCGCCAGCGATACGATGGCCAAATAGGCCGGAAGATTATCCGGATTGATAAAACCGAGCGAGAACAACAGCCCAAAAGCCAAAATCAACGCAAACAGCGGCAGCGATTGTTTCATCAAATATTTAAAATACTTCTCCGTCATTCTCCTCATCCCCCTTCCAAGTCGAATCTGTCATCAGGCTGAAATAATCCTCCAGACTGAGCGGCTGAACGTCGGCCAACGCCGGGGACAGCCCGGCAATTACGCCGCGGATCGCCTGTTCCTCTCCGCGCACAACGGCATTCCAGCACTTTCCGATTCGCTCAGCCTGCACGATTTCCAGCGTCTTCAAATCCAGCTCACACTCCTTAAGAAACACCAGCTGCACGCGAAACAGATGATTCTCCAGCAGATCCTGCTGAGCGACGATCGTCTGATCCTTCATCAAGAAACAATGATCGCAAATTCCCTTGATCTCTTTTAAACTGTGCGAGACCAGCAGCACGCCCATGGATTCATCGCTGATCTTATCCGTCAGACACCGCATGAGATACCGCCGGACGTTCCAATCCAGGCCGTCGAACACTTCGTCGATCATCAATAACCGCAGATCCAGACTCAGCGCGATGGAAAACAACGCCTGACGTTTCTGACCTTTCGACAGACTGTTGATCCGCAGCTTTTCTTCCAGCTGAAAATGCTTTAAATGCTGCGCGAACACCTCCTCATCGAGCGGATAAAACATGCTGTAAAATTCTTTCATCTGACGAATCGTGAAAAACTGACCTTCGTCAAAGTCCTCGCTGATCAAAAACAGCGCTTTCCGGTTCAGCGGTTCATGAATCAGATCTTTACCATCCAGTTCAATCCGTCCCGCTTCCGGTACCAACACGCCCGCGATGCAGTTGAGCAGCGTCGTTTTCCCGGCACCGTTAGGTCCCGCCAGCCCGCAGATCTGACCGGCCTGCACGCTCAGGCTGCAATCCTTGACGATTGCCTTCGATTGAATCGACTTTGTTATGTTATCAACAATCAACATTATTTTCCCCTTCCTTCCTTATGATTTCGATCAACTCGTCCGTGCTGATCTTCAGGGTGCGGCATAACTTCAGCAGCTGCCGGACTTCCGTTTCCACACCGCAAACTTTTCCATTCGCAGGCCGGCCGCGGACAAACACCCCTTTTTTCGGCAGCGTATACAGCACGCCTTCCGCTTCCAATTCCTGATAGGCTTTCTGCACCGTGTTGGGATTGATATTTAATTGCTGAGCCAGCGAGCGCACCGAAATCAATTTTTCATCCGGCTGCAGCACGCCGGCTTCCACGAACCGCACGATCTGACGTTTAATCTGTTCGTAAATCGGTTCGTTGCTTTGCGTATTGATCAGAAACAAGCTTCCGCCTCCAATCTGTATCATCTGTACTATCTGTATTAACTGTATTACTAAAAGGTAAAAATGTCAATCCTGAATTGACGCTTTTCCCCCTCCCTCCTCTTTTCTTTTTTCATCAGCCTTGTATAATCTAAACAGAAGGAGAGATCGGATTATGAAAATATTTGCCAATCATGCGCATGTGTTCCGCCGGGATCAGCGGGCAGACGGAACGGTCAGCGCTCTGCTTGAAGTCATGGATAAAACAGGAATTGAGAAATGCGTCTGTTTCGCGCCGTTTTACGAATGGGGTCTGGACTATAACCCAAACCTGTGGATGGCGGAAGAACTGAAAGCCCATCCGGAGCTGACGGGCTTCGGCGTCGTGGACATCCACGGGCAGGATCTGGCCGGTCAGGTCAGACAGATCCGCGAACTGGGATTGAAAGGCATCAAGCTGCATCCGGCTTTCCAGAAATTTGCGATCGACGGACCGGAAGCGTTTCAGGTTTACGCGGCCGCGCAAGAAGCGGGATTATTTCTGTCGTTTCATACCGGCGTACACTGGCATCGGATCAAGGATTATCAGCCGCTGCTGTTTGACGAAGTCGCCTGGCATTTTCCGGACTTGAAATTCTCGATGGAACACGTCGGCGGGTATTGCTTCTTTAACGAAGCGCTGGCTGTGATCCTGAACAACCGCGCGGAAGAAACCGGCAAGTGCAACGTCTACGCCGGATTAACGAGCGTGTTTGACAACGACCGCAACCGCTTCTGGTATTTGGGTCAGGAGAGAGTGCGGACGCTGCTGCACATGACCAGCGATGAGCTGTGTCTGTTCGGATTGGATTTTCCTTACAACAACGCTGAAAAAATCACGGAAGCGATCAATGAAATCCTGCGTCTGCCGATTGATGAAGACGCAAAGCAGCGGATCCTGGGCGGCAACCTGGCGCGGGTTCTGGGCGTCGATCTCTGATACAATTTTGAAATTATAAAAGTCTTAAAAAGCCAATAAAAAAAACTTGGTCTGCAGGCTGCCTTTCCGGGTTGAAAGGCAATCTGTCCTTGCCAAGTTTTTTTGCTTCCGCGCTGTTCCAGTTTGAAAAACAATCTGTCCTCGCCACGTTTTCTTTTTACTCTTACGCTATGGTTCGATGATCGCGAAGCGTTTGTCAAAATCGGTGATGGCCTCCGTCAGCTCCGCGATACAATTCGGATCGCCGTCGATCTGAATCAGCTTTGCCTGCAGATCCCCATTGCGGGAAAGTATGGCCGCCAGCCCCATTCGCGGCATTGTCAGCGTCGCCCGCGCGTCCTTTTCGTGAATCTTTGGATAAACTAACAGAGCGCCGTGAATCAGATGCACGCAAAACTTTTCCTGAGTGTCCGTGATTGTCAAGTTCAGCTTGATATCCTTGTCCTCCGCCTGTTCGCCGTCGATCAGAATGCCCAGATAGTCCAGCATCATGCGGCTGTCCATACAGCGGGCCAGATCCCCGGAGTTTCTCGCCTGACGGCCTGTTTTTACCCCATGGCGGAGTTCGTCCGCGCCGTTAAGATAACAGTTGCGCCAAGGTCCGGATTCAGCCTGATAGCCCAGTTGTTCCAAGGCATCCGCACAGAGATAGCGGGCTTTCTGATGGTCAGGATGGACAAAGACAACGGCGTTGGCCAGCTGCGCCGCCCATTGATATTCACCCTTTTCCAGTGCTTTTTCCGCTTGTTCCAACACAGGCTCAAGGCCGCCGGCCAACTCGATCAGCTTCTGCCCCTGCTCGGATGGGGTCAGCGGATTCAGATTGACCGGATTGCCGTCATACCAGCCCAGATAACGCTGATAGACCGCTTTGGCATTGTGCGACGGCGTACCGTAATAAGGCCGGATCGTCCACACGCTTTCCAACGACTTCGGCAGCCGGATCGTATGGGAAATTTCATTCGGCGTCAGGCCCTTATTCATATACAGCAGCGTCTGATCGTTAATGAACTTGTACACCGCCGCGGTTTCCTCCAGAATTTCGTTGACTTCCTGATTTCCCCAGTGCGGCCAGTTATGCGCCTGAAATAGCACTTCGGCCTCGCTGCCAAACAGCGCCCTGGCCTGCGTGATCGCGAACGCCCACGCATTGCCGTCGCGGATCTGCGTGCCGCGCAGCGTATATAAATTATGCATCGTCGCATTGCACAGTTCGGCCATCCATAAGGCCTTGAACTGCGGCAGATACCAACACATTTCCGCCGGGGATTCTGTTTCCGGCGTCATCTGGAAAATAAATTCCACGCCGTCGATGATCCGTCTTTCCCCCGTCTGCCGGATTTCATCCGTAGGCCGGATAAACGTGACCGTCCCGCGCGACTGCCCCATCCCGATCCCCATCGCGATCGCGCCGGTTTCGCCAAAATCCAGCGCTGTTCCATACTGGTAACAGGCCCGCCGCTGCATCGCGTTCATCGCATAGACATTCTCGCTTGCGGCGTAATCGGTATAATGCTCGGGCACAATGATTGGAACCGAACCGTTTTGAACCGCTTCTTCGCTGACAATGCCCTTGATTCCGCCGAAATGATCAAGATGCGGATGTGAAATTACAACCGCGGAAACCGGCCGCGTTCCAAGCACGGCATTGACTAAGGCCAGCGCCGCGGCTGAGCATTCACAGCTGATCAGCGGATCGCAGACGATCCAGCCGGTTTCCCCGGCGATGACGGTCAGATTGGACATATCGTAGCCGCGGACCTGAAAAATTCCGTCGACAACCTTGAACAAACCGGTCTGATGATTCAGCCAGGCGTTGCGGTACAGGCTCGGATTGATCGTTTCCACTTCCTGTTCCTGATCCAGACAGGCGATTTTCTGACTCCAGATCACTTCGCCTTCCGCGTTTTTGATTTCCAGATTTTCTACTTTTTTCAGACAGTTGCGCAGCGCGCATTCTTTCTCATGCGGATCGTCAAAATCCAGCAGCGTCTTCATCGCTTGATGAATCTGGCGGGTCGCCTCGCTTGCGGGTTTTGGCAAATCGTTGTATTCCATAACTTATCCCTCCGTGCTTGATGATAAGAAACGGATCGCCGCTTGTCCATGGGCACTCTCCTGTTCTGTTCGATTTTTGGGCAATTTCTCAATTTGTCCAAAAGAATTTGGACAGCGGAACCGGGGTTTGTTACAATAATGAAAAAGGAGTGAGACTGATGGCGACTTCCGAACTGACCCGGCAGGCGCTCTTCAACGCCGTAGAAAACTTGATGCGCAAGAAATCGCTGGATGATCTGCAAATCGGACAGATCAGCGATGTGGCCGGCGTCAGCCGCAATACGCTTTATTATCATTTTTCCGATAAGTACGAAATTCTGGACGCTCTGTTAAAAAGCCAGCTGGTCCCCGTTGTCCAACCGCTATTGACGCGGGAGAGTTGGGCGCGGTCGCTGGAAGCGGCGGCAGCCCAGCTGCGGCAGGATCCGGCGTTTACGATTCACGCCCTGCACACTTACGGACGGGTCAATTTAGGCACGGTCCTGCGCGAGATTTACGAAGGCTTCCTGCGTCAGCAGCTGCAGCTCAGCCATCCGGATTTAAGCGCCAAGGAACAGGGGCTGATCGTGCGGTTTTATACGCATGCGATCGTCGGCTTGCTTCAGGATTGGATCAATCTGGGGATGAAGCAGGACGTCGGCGAAGCGATTGCCGTGATCACCCGGGCGATTCATGAAAACATCTTTCAATCCCGCAAAAAATAAAAATCCGCAGCGAATGAACTTCTGAAATTCATCCGTCACGGATTTTTTTAATTATCGGCGGCGGGTGCGCTGGTGTTTCGCTCTTTTCGCCAGGGCCCGGCGGCGTTTTTTATCCGCCCGCCGTTGTAAAACAAGGACGGTGATAAACAGGACTAACAACACGATCACGGCTGCCAGCGCCTTGATCATCAGCTGCGGCCAGTCTAAACCGTTCTGGGCGATCGTCATGACCTCAACCGGCGCCGCGTCTTCATATTGGTTAACCGTCTGACGGCTGACGAGCACAAACTGACCTAAGGCTTCCGTCGAGAAGGTCAGCGTCGAAGCGCTCTGGGTCGTCGGCATCTGGATGACGTCGCCGGCCTCCAGCCGCCACACCGTTACCTTCTTTGAGCTGTTCCAGCCCTCCGGCAGACTCATCGTCACGCACAGAGGCGTGCGCAGCGTCAGCGTCTTGTCATAGTTCTTCTGTCCCGACACGCTGAACCATTGTTCAATCTCCGCGCCATTGCCGCTGGCAATCGTCTTCACCTGCACCTGGACCTCCGCCTCCGGCACGGTTTCTTTCAACGTCAGCTTGTAAGTGTCCGGGATGCCTTTTTTCTGTCCCGGATTTTTCTGCGGCAATGCCAGACTCAGTCCGGAAACCGCGAACTGGCTGTCTTTGGATTTCAGGATCAGCGAGCGCTGGCCGTCCAGCAGTGGTTTCAGCAGCGCGTCCAGCGAACGGATCTGGACGATCGTCCAGGCCGAAATCTCCGTCGTGTCCAGTCGCTGCTTCAGCTGGATCAGATCGCTCTTCTGCTGCTCCGTGACCGCCGCCGGATCAATCGCGTCGATCAACGCCTGAAGATCCTCCTTGAACGCATCCTGGGCTTGGGTCAGCAGCTCGGACACCTCAATGTCGTAACTGGTCGTCGCCGTGCCGACAGTCACCGTGACCGTCTGCGGTCCGTCGGCGTTCATATCAAATCCGCTTACCATGGAACTGGTCAGCGGCTTCTCTTCCTGCGTTCCATCGGCATACTGAACCAGGACTGATCCATCTTTGAGATCAATGCGCGAACCGCTCGTAAATTGTTGCTTCGGCAGCGAAATCATCGAAATGGATTGGATTTCCTTATATTCTGCCGTATAAACGCCGTTGTTTTCCTGCCAGCCGACAAAGACGCCGCCTTCCCGGGTCGGTTCCGGCGCATACGGCTCGCTGTTTTCCAACAGATCGATTTCGATCCGGCTGCCGCCCTGCGGGAATGTTCCTTCACCCGCGTCAAAGACCGCGGATTTCAGCTGCAGCGTATTCAATCGGTCCGCGTTTAAAATCAGCTGGAAGCTGGATGATGGCAGATAACCGATGCAGTCTTCAAAGCGATAGGTAAAATCTTCCGCCACCGCGGCTTCGCTCTGCACCTTATACCATGTGCCTTCCCCATTCTCAAGCTTTTCCAATAATACCAGCGCCAGCGGCGCCGTCTTTCCTGTCGTGTAGAGTACTTCAGCGGAAGCGGCGGGTTCGCTCAGAATTTTAAGACTGGTGTTTTCCGTATGAATGCCCAGCGTCAGCTGGTTCAGATCTTTCAATCCCATCGCTTCGTCCAGCTGCATATAATAGGAAGCCGCTTTCTCACCCCAATACGGATCGGAGGCATAGCTGACGTTCATCCCGCTGGCCTTGTCGCCGAAGAATCCGCCATGATACTGGAACTTCTTCGGATTGAGATAACTGGCGGAAACATAGGTTTTGGCATGCGATAAAATGGAGCTGCTTAACTTGAAATAGCGCTTGGCGTTGGCCTCGACGTCGCTGTCATACGCCGCGTGGCCGAACAGATTGTTGCGCGTAAAGCTCAGGGAACTGCGGCCGCTGGCCGATTCGTTCATCGACAGCGCCAGCATCATTAACGCATTGGATCCATACAGCGACTGCGCCTGCAGGAACGCGCCTTCCTCGCTATAATACAGCGACTGGTTCAGCGTATCGTGAACGGAATTGCGGTCGCGGTCCTGATAGGAAACGATCGACTGATCGATCCCCAGCGTCTTCTGGAAATAATCCGTCAGTTCCGCTTCCGTGTAAAAGGACAAGGACCGATGGGATAAATATTGATAATAAAAATAAAAGGGTTCCGCGGGATTGACTGACAACGCGGTGCTTCCGTTGTGATAATCCTGCAGCATCACCGCCGGATCTTCATAGAAATAGTGACCGTCGTAGCTGTAAAGCTGAGCAGCACTGCTCAAATATGCCGGAACCGGCCCCAGATCGATCATCGTCGCATAGCGCGAGGACGACTGACTTTGACGGATCTGATGATACAGCCGGCCGTCGCGGATCGTATAGCTGCTTAAATTGCCAGCCTGATCCAGCGGAACCAGCGTCACCTCTGCCAGCTTCACCCGGCCGCGCACGCCGGAAATTTTGAAATCCACCTGCATGTGTGTGAAATCGGTGTCCAGCGCCGCACCGTCGGCACCGTAGCATCCGTTGAGATAACCATCATTGCCCGTGTCGGCATCCTTGTATTCCGTGTTGACCTTGCAGCCTTCCGAGGCGAAGAAGACGATCCCCTGATCCACAGCGATCAGCTTCCCATCCTGCCGCACGCCCAGATTGGCGACGCTGGCGTCATCCCGGTGCTTGGCATAATAATCCGCCGCACTTTTCACGGTGCCAAACGTCTGCAGGACCGTTTCCTGTCCATCGCGGTAATCGACAATTTCGATCACCGTCGTTTCCGCTTTGACCGGCGTTACCGGCAACAACAGGCAGCACAAAAGAAACGCCGCCCATTTTTTTCCTTGTTTTCTCATTTTTGACCTCCTGAAAGCTAGGGGGAACTCGCTTAGATTCATTGTAAAAGTTTTAGCGTCTGAAATCAACTCCGACCGCGCTGCCATTTCTTTCAATTTCAGGTCGGAATGAACGAATTGTTGTTTCTTAATGCGCTTCCTCCAATGAAGATGTGATGAAGGAAAACGCGATTCTGCCCGCTAATCAACAGGAACACACCGCCTTCCCTATGTTTCATCCGAACTCCTTTCAAACTTTTGTACTGAGATCATTTCAGAGATTATTTTTTCCTGCTTACCTTCCTCATTCTTATCGTTTCTTTTTTCGATCTTTCCGGATTTGAGCGATGTTCAGGCGATGCAGGGACGCGATCCTTTCCAGAAACAAAAAACGCCGGCTTTTTTCAGCTGACGTTCTTTCCTTATTCCTGATCGGGTTCCGGCCGCCACAATGGTTCGCGGAAACGCACCGGGCCGAGCTTTCCCTTGCGCAGCTCGGCGATCACCGCCGTGGCCTGACGGGTGCGGCGGTCAAAGACCAGCGTCGCTTCGCGCAGCGTTAACGGCGAGTTCTGCAGCGCCGCGATGATCTGCGCCAGCCGGTCGGCGCGGTGAACCAGATAGAACCGGCCCTTGTCTTTTAACAATCGGCCGCCCGCCGCAAACAGCGTTTCCAGCGTGCAGCCCGCTTCATGCCGGGCTGTCGCTAAAAAAGGATTGCGGTTGACGGAAGCCGGATCCGGCGTCGCGAAATACGGCGGATTGCAGACGATCACATCAAACGGCAGATGACGAAACTCCGCCAGATCCGCGCAGATCAGTTCCGCTTCCAGACCGTTGATCCGCATGTTTTCCGCCGCCAAGGCCAGCGCTTGGGGAAGCAGGTCGACGCCGGTTAAGGAACTTGGCGAAAAACGCGAGGCGTACAGCAGCAGCGCGCCGTTGTTGCAGCCCAGATCGAGCACACTCTCGCCTTTTCGAACAACCATCTGCTCGCCCAAAAGCACGGTGTCCGTGTTCATGCAGAACATGTCCTTGCGCTGCCACAGCGGCAGTCTCAGCTTGGGCAGATAATCCAGACGCAGGTTCTGTCGTGCTTCTTCAGTTAGATTTTGATTTTCCATTCTGCCGAGCGCCGGATCCTGAACCAGAACCGGGAGCCCTTGCCCTCCTCGCTTTCTACCGCGTACTCCGCGTGATGACTGTCCAGGATCGCCTTGACGATCGCCAGGCCCAGCCCGGTGCTGCCGCCGGTTGCCCGCTGATATTTTTTATCAATCTTGTAATACCGGTCCCAGATGTACGGCAGATCTTCTTTCTTGATCCCCTCGCCCTCGTCTTCCACCTCAACCTGAATCCAGTCGTTTTTTTCAAACGCGCGGATCGTGATCTTCTTTCCATCCGGCGTATGCTTGAAAGCGTTGGACAGGAAATTATATATAACCTGGCTGATTTTGACCTCGTCGGCCGTCATCATCAAACTCCGCGGACATTCGATCACCAGCTGATAATGATGCTCGTCGATCATGACCTGGCACAGCGTGACGATATTTTGGATTTTCTGGCTTAAGTTAAACGTACCGAGCTTCAGCTGATAGCTGCCCGACTGCATCTTCGAGAGCTCCGCCATGTCGGTGACCAGATGATCGAGATAATCGACCTCGCGCACGATGACGTCCAGATGCTCGTCGCGCTTGGCCGGGATATCGCCGGAGATATCATGGATCATTTCGGCATACGCCTTGATCATCGTCAGCGGCGTCTTGATGTCGTGCGAGACGTTGGCGATCAGATCCCGCCGCAGCTCGTCAACCTTGCTCAGCTTGTGTGTGGCATCGTTCAGCGTATCCGCCAGCTGGTCGATCTCGCTGAAATAGCTGCCTTCGAAATGAATATCGTAATGCCCCTTGGCCAGCTCGTTGGCGGAGTGCTTCATCTGCACGATTGGCCGCGACAGCTTTGTCGATATAAACAGAGAGATCACAATGGATAAAATCAGCGCGAAAAAAGCCAGAAAGAAAAACTGATCCTGAAAAATCGTCAGCGTGGAATCCAGCGGTTCCAGCGGACTGTTGACAAACAAATAAAAATTCGCCAGATTGGCCTGCACCATTTTCCCATACAGAATCATTTCCTGATCGCTGCGCTGATTCGCCAGCACTTCCGAAAGCTCCCCGTCGCTTAACAGCAGCAGCTCGCGCATCGCTTTTCCGTTGGTCAGGGGCTGCAGCTGCGTCGAGCCGACGGTAATCGTCTGGTTGAAAATACACGAATCCCCCAGCGAATCGGAATTGTAGACCACGTTGCCGCTGTCGTTGTAAACGACAGCGCAGACATTGTTGTTGATCGCAAACTGCGAAGCTTTCTTGATCGTCGCCTCGTCCAGCCATTGATTGTCAATGACGTACTCCTGAATCGTCGCTGCCACCTCTTTGATCGCCGAAATCTTATTGCTTCGATAATACGGCTTGATCAAAAGCAGCTGCGCCCCGCCGACCAAAGCTAAAAGTCCGGCCGCAAACAACATGAAATACAGCCAGATATTAAACTTTATACCATGAAAATCAAGCTTCAAACTTATACCCCATTCCGCGGACGGTAACGATGAACTTGCGGTAGTCTTTTAAATTATGCCGCAGCATTTTAATGTGCGTATCGACCGTCCGGTCGTCGCCGAAATAGTCGTAATCCCAGACTTCTTCCAGCAGCTTCATCCGCGATAAGGCGATATTCTTGTTTTTAACCATGTATAACAACAGATCGATTTCCTTCGGCGTCAGATTCGCTTTCTCCCCATCCACCGTGACGGAGCGGCCCTCGATGTTGATCTGCAGCCCTTCAAAGCGCAGAACTTCGGTATCCTTGGTTTTAAAGCGTTCCAGAATGACCTTGACGCGGGCCATCAGCTCCTTCGGCGAGAAAGGCTTGACGACGTAATCATCCACGCCCAGCTCAAAGCCGAACAGCTTGTCGTATTCCTCCTGACGGGCCGAAAGCATGATGATCGGAATCGGCTTGATCTTTTTAATCTGCTTGCACGCGGAAAAGCCGTCGAGCTTCGGCATCATGATATCGAGGATCACGCAGTCGAAATCTTCCTTCTCCACTAACTCCAGCGCTTCCAGTCCGTCGCTGGCTTCCGCGACTTCATAGCCGTTGATCAGCGCGTATTCCCGGACGACCTCGCGGATCATCTGTTCGTCGTCAACAATAAGTATTCTGGCCATGTGCATCATCCTTCCTTATGGTCAACAGTGTATCGTTTTATTGTGAATTCTGCGTGAAATCCGTGTTCAGCGGCTGCAGCCGGTTGACAAGACAGGAATCTTCCTTGTCCATCTTGCCCTGGAAGTACACGTACTGGCCTTTGTTCAAAAAGGCCGTGCTGCGGGCGTAAATGCTCGGCATGACGACTAAGTCGATCTGCGCGGTTTCATCCACGCCGACCGCAAACGCCATCAGATCGCCTTTTTTCGTGCGATGCTGACGCACCCGCTGCAGGTAAACGAAGCCTTCAATAAAACCGCCCTTCGCCATTAACCGGACTAACGGTTCGGTCTGGATCTGAAATTTCTTTTTGACCTGCAGGATCGGATGCGAACAGAGATAAAAGCCCAGCGCTTCCCGTTCGCGTTCGCTGCGTTCAATCGGATCTTCCTTCGCCATCACCATCACCGGCTTGGATACCAGGCCTAAATCAATCCGTACCTGACCGCCGACCTCAATCCGCACTAAATCGCCGTAGCTGATCGCTTCTTCCAGCGACAGGCGCAGACTCTGACGGTTGGCGTGGAACTCGTCCAGCGCCCCGGCGTCGATCAGCGCTTCGATCATTTTCCGGTTAAGCCTGCGTGTCAGCATCCGCGTGACAAAATCGTAGTAATCCTGAAACGGCCCGTTTTCCTGCCGCTCCGCCAACAGCTGCATGCAGGCAGCCGAGCCGATATTCTTAATTCCGAGCAGCGGATAGCGGATCGCTTCGCCCTCGATTAAATAACGCACGTCGCTGGCATTGACCGATGGCCCCAGAATTTGAACCTGATGCCGGCGGCATTCGTCGATATATTCGGCGGTCTTGCCTTCCGCGCCGATCACGCTGTTAAGCAGCGAAGTATAGAATTCCAACGGGAAATTGGCTTTTAGATAGCTCAGCTGATAGGCAAGCAGACCATACGCTACGGAATGGGATTTATTGAAGCCATAATTGGCGAACTTCAGAATCAATGCATAAACCTCATTCGCCAGTTTTTCATCATAGCCCTGCTGGATACAGCCGCCGATGAATTCCTTCTGCAGCGACTGCAGCTCCTTGAGCTTTTTCTTGGACATCGCCCGTCGCAGCACATCTGCGCGGGCAAGCGAGAAACCGGCCATCTTCTGCGCCGTCTGCATGATCTGTTCCTGATAGATCATTACCCCGTAGGTACTTTCCAGGATCGGCTTGAGATCCGGATGCAGGTAATGCACAGCTGACGGATCCTTCCGGCAGCGCAGATATTCCGGGATGTTTTCCATCGGCCCGGGGCGGAACAGCGCGATCGTCGCGACGATGTCGTCGAAACAGGCCGGCTGCATCTTGCGGATCAGATTTTTCATACCTTCCGATTCCAGCTGGAAGATGCCGACGGTGTCGACTTTTCTTAACAGCGCGTAGGTTTTCGCGTCGTCCAGCGGAATTTTCATAATATCGAGCGGCTGGCGCTGCTGCACGCGCTGAACGATATCGTCGATGATCGTCAGGTTGCGCAGTCCCAGAAAGTCCATCTTGATCAGTCCCAGCTCCTCCAGATGCTCCATCGTGTACTGCGTGGAAAGCAGATCGTTTTCAATCCGGATTGTCGGACAGATCTGCTCCAGCTCGGCGTGGGAGAAGACAATCCCGGCTGCATGGGTGGAAACGTGCCGCGGCAGACCCTCGATCCGCAAGGCGGTTTCATACAGCTCCTGATACCGCCGGTCGGCATAGACCATCTGGTGAAACCGCGGATTCTGCTGAATCGCCGTCTGCAGCGTCATCTTTATCCCAAACGGCACAGCTTTGCAAAGCATGTCAACCTCCCGCAGCGGAATCTCCAGAACCCGGCCGACATCGCGCAGCACCTGCTTGGCGCCCAGCGTACCGAACGTCGCAATATGCGCGACATGCTTTTCGCCATACTTTTCAGCGACATACTGAATCACTTCGTCGCGCCGGTTATCCGGAAAGTCGGTATCAATATCCGGCATGGAAATCCGCTCCGGATTCAAAAATCGTTCAAAAAGCAATCCGTATTCCAGCGGATCCACGTGCGTGATTCCCAACACATACGCGACTAATGAGCCCGCCGCGCTGCCCCGGCCCGGTCCGACATAAATTCCCGCCTTGCGGGCAAATCGGATGAAATCCCAGACGATCAGAAAATAATCCTCAAAGTGCATCGTTAAAATGACGTCCAGCTCATATTTTAACCGCCGCCGATACGCCGGATCCTCCGGCTGTCCCTGCCGCCGTTTCTTCAAGCCGGCCAGACACAGCTGGGTTAAATATTGTTTTGAGGATACACCCTGCGGACAGGGAAACGCCGGCAGCGTCGTCTTCGCCAGCTCCATCGTCACGTTGCAGATCGAAGCGATGTGATCGCTCGCCTGCAGATCCTCGGCGTCATACAGCTGTTCCATTTCCGCCGGGGTGCGCAGATAGCGGCCGTTGACCGACGGCAGCGTTTTATCATTGATCGTCTTGGACAACCGGATCCCGTTGACAATTTTAAACAGCTGGGCATCCTCTGCTTTGCCATAATAAATCTTCGACAGGGCGACAGTCGGAATTTCCTGCGCCGCGCACACCTGCTTTAATAAAATATTCTTCAATTTCCAGAACGACGCGTCGTTAAACGAGACCGCCATATAAAACAACGGCAGCTGCGTCTTCAGCCAGCCCAGCTTATCGCTCAAGCCGCGGCGGTCCTCCTGAATCAATTCACTTTCGACAAAACCGCCCTCGCCATAAACGATCAGCACCCAGTGTTCCAGATGCGCTCGGATCTGATCCAGCGTCAGCGTATTCTGCCCGTCGCACAATCGGCTGGAAGCTTCCATCAGACCGACATAACCTTCATTATCCCGCGCCAGCACGGTCATCGCAACGATCTCTTCTTCAATTTGAATCTGTACTTCCAAACCGAAAATCGGTTTAATCTGTTCCCTCTGGCAGCACTTCCAGAATTCCATCGCACCGTGCATCACTTTTTCGTCGGTGCAGGCGATCGCCTCATAGCCCGCCTGTTTGGCCTGAGCTACCAACTGCGGTACCGTCAGGGTGCTGTTTAATAAAGTATAACAACTTCGCGCATGCAGATGAACACTCATTTTTCAGCACTCCCTTCTTTTTTATTTTACCATAAAGCGGCCGGATCAGCCACTGCTTCACTCAACCGAAGGCTTCCCTTCCGGCTTATTTCCATGCCTGTTCCGCTCCGTCAGGGCAGCGCCGCTTCCATTTTGCGTCATCATTTCTTTTGAGTGAATTATACGAAATTCTTCAGACTCCGTCAATTTCAAATTGAATTTTTTTCTAGTTTGATCGAAACATCCCTCTTTCCGTTTTTTCCAGATTTATTTTTGCTTTTCCAAACTGTCCTTCTTTATTTTTAACCCTTGATTCAGCCCTTTGATTCATCAATTCGATTTCAATGAAGATCTGTGCTTTCGCACAAAGTCGACAAACCGTCTTTTCTGTAAGTGGATATTAGTTTACTTCTAAATCAGATCGCGTTAAAATGAAACATATAAGGAGTGAAAAACTATGAAAATAGCCTTTGTTACCGACAGCGGCATCGGGAAAACCGCGGCTGAAATGGCAGCGGACGGCATCGTCAGTCTGCCGCTTCAGATCAGCGTCGACGGCCGCAGTCTTCAGGATATGGAAGACATTGATCAGGACCAGCTGATCACGCTGCTTCAGCAGCAGAAGGTTATGGCGACATCCCTGCCGTCGTTAGGCCGGATTCAGGAATGTTTTGAACAATTAAAAGCTGAGGGCGTGGAACTGATCTTCGCTGTGCCGATCTGCAGCGGTCTGTCCGGCACAATCAGTGCGATGCAGACGGCGGCTTCCCAAATCGGGCTGCCGATCATCACGATTGATACGCATGTCACGGCCGTCGTTCAGGAATACCTGATCCGCACCGCCAGGCAAATGGCCGAGACCGGCGCCTCCATGGAAGAAATCCAGGCCGCCTGCCAGCAGGTGATCGACACGACCAACACCCTGATTCTGCCCAGCGACATGCAGCATTTAAAACGCGGCGGACGGCTGACGCCGCTGGCCGCCACGTTAGCGGGCTTATTAAAGATCAAACCGATTTTGGAAATCAACCGGCGTACCCAGGGACGGATCGACGTCAAGGAAAAGGTCAGAACCTATACCCGCGCGCTGGAACGGGCCGTACAGATCATGAAGGAAGACAACATCGACGAACATTACTCGATTACCATCGCGCACGTCGACGCACCGCAGACCGCCGAGCAGCTGGCCGCCATCCTGCGCCGCACCTTCCCGAAAACCGAAATTCAGATCATCAAGCTCGTCAACGTCGTCGCCGTTCACACCGGACTGAACACGCAGGCGATTCAATATTTCAGAAAGCTGGATTAGCCGTCAATCGCGACGGCTTTTCTGTTGCTTCAGAAAGTGAAGACTGTGTGAACATTTCATGTGAAATCATGTGAAGTCTGTAAACACGTGTTTACAAGATTGCGAAAATCGGTATAATAGTTTGCATGAGGTGATGATGATGGAAGATGCAATCCGCAAGGTCCTCGAAGATTTATTCAATCTGCAGCCGCTGATGCTCAACCGGTCCATGGGAATCGCGCAGAACGAGAATTTCAGCCCTGTTCAATTATATGTTTTATTCACGCTGCAGTGCCGTGAGGAAATGACGCTGGCCGACTGCTGCCGGCAGACATTGATTTCCAAGCAGCAGCTGTCCAAGCTGATCGACGGTTTAGTCACACGCGGGATCGTCGACCGCAAGCCCAACCCCAACAACCGCCGCAGCATTCTGATTTCGATCAGTCCCCAGGGCGGCGAAATCCTGCGCCAGTATAAAGAAAAGCAAATCCGGCATCTGACGCCGTATTTCGCCCAGCTCAGCGCAGACGAACTGGCGACGCTGCACCGCAGCTTTCAGGAGATTACGCAGATCATGCGCAAGCTACATTATAAGGAGAACGATAACCATGCTTGAAAAAATTAAAAACGCGCTGTTTCGCTTTATGAACGGCCGCTACGGCACCGATGCGCTGAACAACTTCCTGTTGTTTGCATCCCTGGCCGTCCTGCTTGTCAACACGCTGACGTTTAAGAGCGTATTCCTCGGCCTGCTGGGCGACGTACTGATCTTCGCCTCCCTGTTCCGCACGCTTTCCCGCAACCTCTGGAAACGCCAGAAAGAAAACATCAAATTTATGGAACTGACCCGGCCGGTCCGCTCCGCCTTCTCACTGATCAAAAAGAACGCCAGTGATAAAGAGCACAAATATTTCAGCTGCCCGCATTGCCATCAAACGGTCCGCGTGCCGCGGGGACACGGGAAGATTGAAATCACCTGTCCGCGCTGCAAGACGACCTTCGAGAGAAAGTCGTAGGGCGCGATGATGGGATCCTTTGTTTATTTTTTCATTCTGTTAATTATTCTGCAGGTGCTCTCGCCGCTGCTTTACGCCTATCCGCTGGTCGGACTGCTGTTATGGGTCGGGATCATCGGCTGGTTTCTGTACCGCAATAAAAAACAGCGCGAAGCTTTCTACAAAGCGCAGCAGCAGCAACAAGATTATTACCAGCAGCAACAGCAGGACGCCGGTTATTCACAAACTCAATCCCGCCCGCACGTCGATGAAAAAGATGTGATCGACGCGGAATATACCGAGCATGAAATCAAATAGCGCAGCCCTTAGGCAAGGAAGGTTGGTCTTCTTGTGGATCAATCCGATTTAAATCCATCGTGAAAAGACAATCCACCGGTCGGGATTGTTTTTTTCTGCGATCACGGCCTTCGTTTTCCTGTTTCTCATGCGTGTCCCCCCGCGGTTCCTCTTTTGATCTCCGCCGATCCCCTTCCGCCCGGCAGATTTCCACTTATTTTTCACATTGCGCTGGCATAGAGCCCTGGGCAAATTCATACACTTCAAATAGCTAAGGGAGGAAGTTATGGAAACGACAGAAATTTTGAAAAACATCGGTGAAAGAACTGGCGGCGATATATATTTAGGCATTGTCGGACCAGTACGGGTAGGCAAATCCACTTTCATCAAAAAGTTCATGGAGCAGGCCGTCATTCCGTATGTCGAAGACGAATACGAAAAAGGACGGATGATTGATGAACTCCCGCAATCCGGAGAAGGCAAGACGATCATGACGACGGAGCCGAAATTTGTCCCGAACAACGCCGCGACGATCGCTTTCGACGACGGCTTTACGGTCAAGGTCCGGTTAGTCGACTGCGTCGGTTTTGTCATTCCGGAAGCCAAAGGCTACAAAGATGAAAACGGCATGCGGATGGTGCGCACGCCGTGGTATGACGAAGCGATTCCATTTAATGAAGCGGCCAAGACCGGCACGCAGAAGGTCATTCAGGATCATTCCACGATCGGCATCGTGATCACCACCGACGGCTCGATCGCGGATCTGCCGCGCGACTCGTATATCGAGGCGGAAGCCGAGGTCATCGACGAACTGACCCAGATCGGCAAGCCGTTCATCATCATCGTCAACTCCAAGGATCCTTCATCCATTCAATGCCGCAGCGTCGTTGACAAGTTAAAGGAAAAGACTCAGGTTCCGGTTCTTCCGATGGCAGTCAACCGCCTGGACGAAAACGATATTCACGCGCTGCTGCGGGAAGCGCTATACGAATTCCCGGTCTCGGAAATCAACGTTCAGATGCCGAAGTGGGTCTCCGTTTTGAGCGACGAGCATTGGCTCAAACAGAGTCTTAACGGTTCGATTGAGGAAAGCATGAAGGCGATCACCAAGCTGCGCGAGGTCGAAGGCATCGTCGATATCCTCAATGAGAACGAATACGTCGAGAAATCTAACCTGGCAACTGTTGATACCGGCAAGGGCGTCGCCGTCGTCGATCTGGAGGTCAAAAGCGGACTCTACAATCAGGTCTTAAAGGAAATCATCGGTCAGGACATCACCGACAAAGCCCAGCTGATGCAGCTGATGCAGGAATTTGCCGAAGCCAAGCGCGAATACGACGCCATCAGCAGCGCTCTGAAGATGGTCAAGCAGACCGGCTATGGCTTCGCTTCCGCCTCCCTGCATGACATCCAGCTCTCCACTCCGGAAATCGTCAAGCAAGGCGGCCGCTACGGCGTGCGCATCAAAGCCGTCGCCCCATCCATTCACATGATCAAGGTCGATGTTGAAAGCACGTTTGAGCCGATCATCGGATCGAAAGAACAGAGCGAGGAACTGGTCAGCTATCTGCTTCGCGATCAGGAAAGCGATCCGCAGGCCATCTGGGAATCGGATATCTTCGGGCGCAAGCTGGCCGACATCATTAAGGACGGCATGAACTCAAAGCTGTCGATGATTCCGGAAACCGCGCGGGTCCGCCTGCAGGGTATCCTGACCAAATTGATTAACCGGGGCAAAGGCAACGTCATCGCGATTGTTCTCTAACTGGCAGCTGTACTCAAAGAAGCCCGGAGGTTCCGGCGCTTCTTTTTGTCTGTCCGCTACCTTCTGAAGGTCTTCGCTGGATATGCTTTTCACCCTCAGGTCAACCAGTTTTTTTCACCTTCTCTACAAAGTGAACATCAGTTTACCCAAGCCTTCACACAATCTTCATATTTCAGTCAATATGAAGTCACATCCCCGGACTAGAATAAGACTCGTAAAAAGAAAGAGGTGTGATGATGATGAATGAAAATCATGAAAATCGAATCCCAGAAGAAAATCACTGTGAAAATGAAGCCGGCATGACCGCTGCCTCACAGGAACATACAAGCGCGAATGCCCAGGCAAAAGCTCAGGAACAAACCCGCTGCGAGCGAATCCATGTCCAGCCCGAACCCGATCCGGTGCTGAAAGAACTGGCAAAGCAGCGCAAGTCGATGAAGCGCACGATGGTCACCGGCTTTCTCTGCTGCGGACTGTTGGCCGGAGGCATCGGTTTCGGCGGCGGCCTGCTGGCCAACCCGATGAACGGCTCCTCCACAACGCTGTACCGTTCGACCTCCGGCAAGGTGGAAGTCCAGCCGGTTGCGGCCGGCAGCGAGATGAGCGTCGAGCAGGTCGCTGCGCTGAATCAGCCGAGCGTCGTGGAAATTAAGACGGAAAAAGTCACCAACAGCAGCTTCCTGCAGCAATACGTGCAGACCGGAGCCGGCAGCGGCGTGATCATCTCCGAAGACGGCTATCTGATCACCAACAACCACGTGATCGACGGTGCTTCCACCATTCAAGTCCGTACCAGCGACGGAACAACCTATGACGCGGTGCTGGTCGGCACCGACAGTAAGACCGACGTCGCGGTGCTGAAGATCAATGCCAGCGGCCTGACGCCGGTCACCTTCGGTGATTCAGACACCCTGAACGTCGGCGAAACCGCCGTCGCAATCGGCAATCCGTTAGGTGAGCTGGGCGGTACCGTAACCAACGGCATCATCAGCGCCAAGGATCGCTCGATCACGCTGGATAATCAGCAGATGACGCTGCTTCAGACCAACGCGGCAATTAATCCGGGCAACTCCGGCGGCGGGCTGTTCAACTCCCGCGGCGAACTGATCGGCATGGTCGTCGCCAAATCCAGCGGCAGCGACGTCGAGGGCCTGGGCTTTGCGATTCCGTCCAATCTTGTCAGCAGGATCGCACAGGAGCTGATCGCCAACGGTTATGTCACCGGCCGGCCAGCGCTGGGCGTTACCGTGTTGAGCATTGAAAACGCTCAGACTGCGATGCAGTACGGCGTCAACAGCTTAGGTGTTTACATCACGGATGTGGAAAGCGGCAGCGCAGCGGATAAAGCCGGCATGCAGGCGGGCGACCGGATCATTTCGATCAACAATCAGGTTGTGGAATCCTTCGCGGATCTCAGCGCGGCGTTAGACAATTACGCTGTCGGCGATACCGTGGAAATCATGGTCAGCCGCGGCGGATCCACGGTTACCCTGTCCCTGACGCTGCAGGAAAAGAAAAACACCACCCTTCCGCAGAATGAAAACGGCGAAACGCAGACCAATCCGCAAGTCCCGTTAAATTAATCCCTGAATTCTCCACAGCATAGTTTCTGACCTTCCGCAAACCGCGGAAGGTTTTTTTCTACCGTCCGCTGTTTTAAACTGATCCGTTTTTTTGTCTGCTTTTCCCCAAGGAATTCATAACAGCGGATGAACCCGCAACAAAAAGGTTGAACCTTAATCAGGGACGTTCTGGTTATGACGTTAGCAGACTGGCTTTAAGCCTTAGCCGATGTTCCGTTTTTTTCATTTCATCCTTAAAAGAATCGGATGCCTCTTGGCTTACTATCGAAACAGAGTAAAAAAGTTAAATTCACTTCCAAGATGTAAATGTTTTCAGGCAAAAAACGAATTTTTAGAAAAAAATTTAACTTTTTTTATATTTCAGCAAGGCTTTTTGAAAAAAAACGCAATATTAAAGGTAGAAAGCGAGGAACAAACTATGCCGGAACCATCACTCAACGAGTATTTTAACCTGACCAACGATCTGCTTTTCAAATTAATCATCTCCAGCCTGCCCCATTCCATGAATAAAAACGTCGGATCCACGATGGTTTTTACCGTCGATTCCGAAACTTTGAATTCTGAATATTCGATTGGCATCGGCGTCCAGGTCGGTGATTTCATGGTGCTGGGCGTTCAGACCGTTACGGCCTGGCGGACTGCGTCTATCCGGACGAAAGCGCTGGTCAGCGAATTGCTTGCCGCTCAATCCCCTGACATCAAGGAAATCGAAGAAGCACAGCCGATCGTGGCCGTTTCGTTTGTCCTGAATCCTGCCTCGTACCGGAAATGGAAAGCGCCGCAGACCTTGCGTTTATCTGATTTCGGTTTGTTTACGCCGTTTGAGGATAAGGTCACAATGGTCGTCATTCCGCTGCCGGCACAGGATGAAAGCTTCACCCCGCCGCTTTCTCAGGAAGATCAATGGCGCTGGTTCATCAAAGAAGCCCGCCCGCACAGTCAGTCCCCGATCGTCGAAGCGTTAATTAAAATGGATCCGGTCTTCGAAGTCATGCAGCGGAATCTGGACAGGCTCAGCGATCAAAAACCGATCTGCGAAGTGATGAAAAAGCGTTATCTGCGGATGCAGGAAATTATTCAGGAGGAAGAAAAAGCCGCGATGCGAGCCTAAGCTCCAACCGCGGCAGATGATCTGATTTTCAGCAAACTGTCTTTTTTGTTTTAACGGCAGTTTGCTTCTTTCTTTGTTTATGACAATCCTTGTCCCTGAATCAATGTAAAATACAAGATGATCAAAATTACGATCGGCGCGACATAGCGCACGATAAAACTCCAGTATTTTTCCAGTTTAAACGGCTTCTGCGCCGCGCCGCTGATTTCCTTTGCCGCTTTCCGCGAACCCCAGATCCAGCCGACAAACACGCAGAACAACAACGCGCCTAACGGAATCATCAGATTATCGGTGAACTTTTCCATGACCGCATTCATCGGCAGCCATTGCAGCCCATGCTTCCAATCCAGCCATGGCAGGTTCAGCGAGCGTTCCGCGCTCTGCGACAGCGAATAACCAACGCTTAACAAACTCATCGGCGCCGCCAGAAACAACGTCGACTTCAATCGGCTCCAATGCAGCTCTTCGTTCAGAAAAGCCGTGCAGCTTTCCAGAATACTGATCGCGCTGGTCAGCGCCGCCAGAAACAGAAGCAGAAAGAACGCCAGACCGAACAGCACGCCGCCCGGCATCATCGCAAACACCTCCGGCAGCGCCATAAACGCAAAACCGCCGCCCATGCCCAGCCCTTCAGCGCCCATCGTGACAAACACGACCGGCACAATCGCCAATGCCGCCAGCACCGCGACCAGCGTATCGAGAATGCAGATCATCACCGCGCTGCGCAGCAGATTTTCTTTTTTCGGCACATACGATCCATACGTCACCATAATGCCCATCCCGACCGACAGCGAGAAAAAAGCCTGACCCAAAGCCGCCACCAGCGTATCGCCGTTAAGGGCTTCCGGCCGGATTTCAAACAGATATTTTACGCCTTCCCAGGCCCCCGGCAGCGTGACTGCCCGGAACACGATCGCAATCAGAAGCAAAAACAAACACGGCATCAGAAACTTACTGAATTTTTCGATGCCGCTGGAAACTCCGCGCACGACGACGAAGATGCACAAGCCGAAAAACAACGCGCCCCAGATCAAAGGCTCGACCGGCGCACTGATAAACTGCACGAAGAAATCCTGAAACGGCGCGGCCGCAGCCGGGAAATGCGCGCCCGTTAAATACACGAAAACATACTTCGTCACCCAGCCCCCGACAATACAGTAATACGATAAAATCACAAATAACGTGATGACCCCCAGACCGCCGCAGAAGGTCCAGCGCCGGTTCAGGCTGTGAAACGCGCCGACGACGTTTTTCTGTGTGGCCCGGCCGATGGATAATTCCGCCAACATCACCGGTAAACCGATCAGCGCGACGATCAGCACATACAAAAGCAGAAACGCTCCGCCGCCATACGCCGCGATCTTGCCTGGAAACTTCCAGATATTGCCCAAGCCGACGGCGCTGCCCGCCGCGGCCAGAATAAAGCCCAGATTACTGGCCCATTGTCCTCGTTTTGAATTCATTTCCTGTTCCCCTTTTTTAAACCTTGTTTTTCATTATATCAAACCCCGGCTTAAATTTGAATGAAAACTTTTCTTTTCCTCCGCATTTCTTTCCTTGTTCTGTTTCATCTTTTCACCGTTTCAGCATTCATCCTTTTCAGCCTCTTTTCCTTCCCTGAATTTAACCGTTTGACCCGCAAAACCGACCGTCTGTCGGAAAGCGGATGTATCCTGCCGGGATTTCCGCTATACTAGGGTCAGATCAAGAAAACAGCCAAAGGAAGTGATGAACATGAAGGTTGAGATTCAAATCGACGAGAACTGCGGCGAACCCCGGCTCATCGTCCTCACCCGCCAGGTCACTGACGAAATCCAGACGCTGATTCAATCCTTATCCAATACGCCCGCCGCGTTTCTTGCGGGGTTTCAGGAGGATGAACTCGTCCTGCTTCAGCCCCGGGAAATCATCCGCATCTATGCCCAGGAAAAGAAAACGATTGCGGAAGCCGAGAAAGGCCGGTTTATCGTCCGGCTGAGTCTGCAGGAAGTCCAGACCCGGCTAAGTCCGGGGAATTTCGTCCGGATTTCCCATTCGGAAATCATCAATCTGAGCAAGGTGAACCATTTTGACTTAAGCTTTTCCGGTACGATCTGCGTAACGCTGACCAACGGCGCGCAGACTTACGTTTCCCGGCGCTACGTTTCCAAAATCAAACAAGCATGTGGAATATGAGGTGAAACCATGAAAAAGAAAATGATCCTGACCGGTCTGTTCGGAGCGCTTGCCGGTGTGGCCCTTTCCACGCTGATCACGCTGGCGATCTCGCTGATGCACAACAACGGGCACTATTACGCGGTGGTTCCGGAGCTGATCGTCTTCTGCGGCTCGGAGGTCAGCGCGATGCTCCTGCAAACGCTCTGTTCGATGCTTTACGGCGCGATCTGGGCGGCTGCCAGTCAGATCTGGTCCATCGAAAGCTGGAGCTTACTCAAGCAAACGCTTGTTCATTTGATCGTCTGTTCTTCCGGAACGCTGCCGATCGCCTACTTCATGTGGTGGATGCCGCACACGCTGATCGGTTTCGGTTGTTATTTCGGCCTGTTCTTCACAATTTACGCCATGATCTGGCTGATTGAATACAGCCTGATGAAGCGCCGGGTGAACCTGCTGAACCGGCAGCTGAAAGCGCACAATCAAGCCTGAATCCAAGCTGTAAAATTGGACTTAAACAAACGGAAACACTGCAAAAACAAGAAAAACCGGCCTGTGCAAAGTTGGAAACAAAACCTTGCACGGCCAGTTTTTATGTTGTGATCATGGGAGTCTCCGCCGGATTTTCTTTCTTGTTGTTTGTGAGTTTCTCACGCTTTTCTTAAGCAACGCTGGTTTTCAAAAAATCCGGGTTGACCGTCAGGACGTCGCCTTTTTGATAAGCGCAGCGACCTTCGATAAAGGTTTTCATCAGCTGAAAATCAGCGTCGACAACGATCAGATCCGCGTCCTTGCCCGCGGCAATCGAGCCTTTATGCGGCAGGCTGAACAAGACCGCCGGATTTTCCGAGGTCATTTTAACGATCTCCGTGATCGGTTTATGCGGCATTTCCGCCAGATTCCGAACGCCGTAAAGCATGTTTTTGGAGCTGCCCGCAATCGTTCCGTCTTCCAGCAGCACCAGCCCTGCTTCGCTGATCGTCCGTTTATGTCCGCGGATCGTATAAACGCCCGCCGGCAGTCCGCTCATCGGCCCGGAATCGGAAATCATGATAAAGCGCGACATCGGTTTGATCCGGAACATGATTTCCAGCATTGGCTGACTGATATGAAACAGATCGCAGATGACCTCGCTGAAGATTTGATCGGAAAGCAGCGCCGCACCATACGCGCCGGGTTCGCGCCGGTCCATTTGCCGCATCGCGTTGCCGGTATGGGTTGAACACGCCAGCCCCTGTTCGATCGCCCGATTATATTCCGCAAACGTCGCGACGGTATGCCCGCCGCTGAGCAAGACGTTCTGACTGCGGCAGAAACGGATCAGTTCGCCCTGCGGATCCAGCTCCGGCGCCATCGTCATATATTGGATCTGACCTTGGCTGGCTTCAATATATGCCCGCATTTTCTCAACGGAGGGCCCAAGCAGCTCTTCCGGCTGAAATGCACCGCGCCGGTTTGGATTGAGGAACGGTCCTTCCATGTGAATGCCGAGCATCCGCGCTTCCCCGTTTAAGCCCTGCTTTTGTTCGCCGATCGCCTGCGCGATCGCCGCCAGATTTTCCATTTCCGTCTCATTGTGATCACCCGCCGTCACCAGATAGCTCGTCACGCCGACCGCCGCCATCTGTTTGGACAGCGCATGAAAATCTTCCGGTTTCGTCGACAAGGCCGAATAGCCGTAATAACCATGCGTATGAATGTCGATCAGTCCCGGCAGCAGCTTGTACCCGCGCCAGTCCTCATCCCACGCTTCCTCCTTTAACTCATCCGCCGGCACAAGCTGAGCGATCTTTCCATCCTCCACGATGACCAGTCCGTCGATCACGCCCGCCGGGGTTACGATTTCATTGCAGCGTATTTTCATGAATTTCTTTCTCCTTTTCGTTTAGTCCAGCTTCTGACAGAACTGTGAAAAATGCTCGTTGGTCAAAATCGGATCCGCGGACGTATAGACCCGCCGCCCCTCGACCCATGTTTCCTGAACCTCGTAGCGGTCGTTGATTATGAAGAAATCCGCGTCTTTCCCCGGAGCGATCGAACCCTTCTGCGCTTCGATCCCCAACAGCCGGGCCGGATTCAGCGACGCCATCCGGCTGACCCGCTGCGGCGCCAGCCCCAGTTTTTCGATCAGGTTTTCCATCCCGTAGAGAACATATTTTGAGCTGCCGGAAATCGTGCCGTCATCCAGCAGAATCCGCCCGTCGGAATGTACGTGGACGCGCTTGCCATAAGCGAAATAGGTGCCCGGTTCCACCCCGGAGAGCGTGTCGGAGTCGGAAATCATGATGAACTTGTCAAAATTATGCTTTATTCGGAACATGATTTCCAGCATCCGCGGCGCGAGATGATAGAAATCACAGATGATTTCACAGACGACCTCCGGATCCAGCAGCGCCGCGCCCAAAGCGCCGATATCACGCCGGTCGATCTGGCGCATCGCATTGCCGGTATGGATCGATACCTGGATACCGTCCCGAACTGCCTGACACATCTGTTCGTCATCCGCCAGGGTATGACCGGCCCCCGCGACAATCCCGTGTTCCCGCAGCCAGTGAATCGTTTCCGCCGCGCCCGGCATTTCCGGTGCCAGCGTCATATACTTGATCTTCCCGCGGGCCGCCTGCCAATACGCCTCGCACTTTTCCACGCTTGGCAGAATGACTTCTTCCCGCGGCGTCGCGTTGTGCTTGTCCGGATTGAAAAACGGCCCTTCCATGTGAATGCCTAAAATCCGCGCCCCCATCACGCCTTCGTCCAATGCCTCCGCGATCGCGCTGAGCATCTCCATCTCATGCGCCTTCCAGCCCGAGGTTGTCGCCAGCGTCGCCGTGACTCCAATCGAAGGCAGAATTTTCGATAAGCCCTGGATTTCCGCCTTGTCGATCGTTTTGGCTGACCAGCTGCGATAACCGTGGCTGTGCAGGTCGATGATGCCCGCAAAGATCCGCTGATCCGCAAAATCCCGGGCCGCCGCGATCTGCGCCGGATTTGGATTTTCGATCAGACCCGCAAACTTCCCGTCTGCGACCTGCAGCACCCCTTCCACCATGCCCTGCTCCGTCAGGATCCGGCGGCTGTAAAATGAAACTGTTTCGTTGCCCAATGTCGTCAACTCCTTTCCCAGTTGAAGAAGCGGCCCTGTTGAAACAAGCCGCTTCGGGTTAACCCTATTATAACAGACCGATCAGCGTTCCGATCAAACCGAACGCAAAGATTGCCAGAATCACCGTATTGACCTTGACGCCCTTGCGGATCGCACCGAAGGCTCCCAGCGTCAATAAGAGCGGCAGAATCTTCGGCATGATCTGATCGAAGACCTCCTGCAGCACCAGCGTTGTTTCGCCGATCTGCGCTGTAAACCCAACGTTGAACGTCACCATCGTCGCGATCATCGCACCGACCGTCGTCAAGCCGATCACCGTCGCCAGCTTGGTCATGTGCTGAATCAGACCGTTTTCATACGAAGTCTGAATAAACTTCGAGCCCAGCTGATAGCCCCAGATCGTGCAGTAATACCGGATGATCAGATGCGGCACGTTGAACAGAAGCAAGAACAGGATTGGGCCGAGAATGCTGCCCTGCTGCGCCAGCGAAATCCCGACGCCCGCCGCAATGACGCGGAAAGTTCCCCAGAAAAACGAGTCCCCGATGCCCGAAAGCGGCCCCATCAGGGAAACCTTGACCGCATTGATCGTCGAAGGATCCATATCTTTTTTCTCGGCGTATTCTTTTTCCATCGACGCGGCCATGCCTAACGAGAACGTGCAGATGTTCGGTGTGATATTGAAGAACGCGGTATGCCGTTTCAGCGCTTCGACTTGTTCCTGCGGCGTTTTGCAATAGAGCTTGATCGCCGGGAACATCGCCCAGGCAAAGCCCAGCGCCTGCATCTTTTCATAGTTGAACGAGCCTTCCAAAGCGAAGGAGCGCCAAAACAGCTGGCTGATCAGTTTTTTCTCATCGGATTTCATCACGTTACTCATTGAAGAACGCCTCCTCTTCACTTTGGGCATCCGGCTGCGCCGCCATCCGCGGAGTGCGGGATGCGCTGATATCCTGAACGATCATGACGATCCCGATCGTCGCCGCAATGCCGGCAATCGCGATAATCGGCAGATTCAGATAGACTGATAAAATGAAGCCGAAGAACAGAAAGACGCACAGCCGGTTATCCCAAAGCATGTTCATCAACAACGCGAAGCCGACAGCCGGCAGCATCTGGCTGGCCGCGCCCAGGCCGGTGATGATGATCGCCGGGATTTTTTTGACCAGCGCCTGCATCGCTCCAGCTCCAAACTGCAGCGAAACAAACGCGATCAGGCCGTACAGCGCGGCATACAGCGCACAGTGACCGAAATGGAAGCGCGTGATCTTCCCAAAATCGCCCGCTTCGGCGAATTCCTCGACCTTGTGCATCGTCGTCGCACGGAAGAAATAAACGAGATATTTGACCATCTGCTGAAGAATTCCGATCGGAACCGCCAGCGCCAGCGCGATCTCTACGCCCTGATGCATGCTCATGGCGAAGGCCGTGCCCAGCACCGACCCCATGTTGGAATCCGACGGTGTTGCGCCGCCGATCGACACCACGCCTAAGAAGATCAGTTCCAGCGCCGCGCCCATGATTAACCCTTGTTGTAAATCGCCGAGGATCGCACCAACTAACGGAGCCAGAACAATCGGCCGGTTAACCATGACGTTGCCGCCGATATCCCCCGCCGCCTGACCGGCTGCCGCCACCAGGGCGATCAGAAGTGCTTGAACCAGTGTCATAAACAGTCCTCCCTATTTCCGGACGTTTTTCAACGCCTCTTTGACCTGAACCTTGTTGCTCGTCGGGATCATCTGAATTTCAAACGGCAGACCGGCCGCCAGAATTTCTTCGATCGCCGCGATGTCCGCGTCGTCGACATAGACTTCCTTGGTCATCATCATCCGGTCCCCTTTGTCGATCCGCCCGCTGTTGCCGATGTTGACCCGTTCGATGACCGACTTGTCTTCAATCTTTTGCAGCAAACGCGCCGCATCGACCGGATTTTTCATCACGACCAGAATGTTCATGCCCGCCGCACGGGGATCGTTGATCAGCTTGGCCGCCTCGTCGATCGTCTTGATCAGCAGCTTCAGATGCTCCGGCACCGCCAGCTTCATCGCCAGGCTCTGGATCGGATCCGTCACCAGCTCATCGTTGGCCACAATGATGCCCTTAATGTTCAGCTGTTTCGTCCACATAAACACCACCTGTCCATGCAGCAGCCGATCGTCAATCCGCAGCATTTTAATCATTGTCACGCCTCCTTTCTTTTTTATCCTCCGGATCGCTCCGGTGAATTTCCTTGTTGTTTCCGGAATGTTTCTGCCGCGTCAGAACAGTTCGTCTTCCGTTTGCGGACAAGCCAGGACGACATTGCCGTAGATCATCCCCTGCCGGGCTTCCGCCAGCGCCGCAGGGATCGCCTGGGCCAGCGGTTCAGGGCTCAGACACAGCTGCAGCACCAGATTCAGATTCATCCCCGCGACGATGTGCACGCGCGGATCCTGCGCCAGGGCAAGCAAGGCGTTGTTGACGCTGCCGCCCCACAGATCGGTCAGAATCAGAAATTCGTCAGCCGTCCCTGCCGTCAGCCGTTCTTCGATCTGACGCTTTAAGCAATCGGGATGACTGCCGGGCAATAAGGCCAGCGTACTCAGATGCGGATCATCGCCGATGATCATCCGCGCGGTATCCGCCATGCCCGATGCCAGCGCGCCGTGCGAAGCCAGAATGATTTCTCTCATCATTTTTCCTCCTGAAAATTAAACCCCTGAAGGGTCCTGTCGGTCGTTTTCGATATAGTCGTAAAGATAGGAAATCTCGTCGATCGGAACGGTGACGTTGTAATTCTTAAGCAGCGGTGCAAAGCTGGCGTTGACCTGTTCAATGAAATCGCGGTGAGTCTGGACAAACGGCGTCAGATCTGCCAGCGATTCAATCGCCGTGCGGGTCACTAACCGTTCGATCAGAAAGCTGACATGAATATAGATGCCGACTAGCGTCCGGCTTTGAAAGCGCCGGTTCATCTGCCGCTGCAGCGCGCTGACCGCTTCGTATACGCAGTCCAACAGACGCGCGGGATTGAGGATCGTCAAATTTTCCATCAAGCTCTGCAATGAGAAGTTCTTTAGCAGCTGCTGCTGAAACAATTCCAGCTCCGCCGCATCCAGTTCGCCTTCCAAGGCCTGATTGAGCGGCTCCATTGAGCGGAAGCTGACGATATCCTCCAGCGCCATCGTATTGACGTTTTCCGGATGAAAACCTAACGGCCCGATCAGAATCAGAACCTCGTAGCGGTCGAATAAGACCTGCCGTTCTTGCGGCGACTGCAGCGTCGCGTAATCAGCTTCAATAAACCGGATATTTAATGGACGGGGCAGCGACCGGGCGAACAGCTCCGCCAGCTTGCCGCTGATCTTCACCGAAATATCGCTGGTAAAGAGAATCGCCCGTTCTTTTTGCTTGCGCGCCAGAATCCGGTACCGGCATTGATAACTCTCGCACGCTGATTTCAAAATCATTTCCAGCGGTTCGCACCGGCTTAAGCGCATTCCGATATCCAGCGCGAGTCCGGTTGAGATGTTGTTGATCACGCCGACTTCCATCGGACAGTCAAGATGCTCAGCAATTCCTTCCAGCGATCCCATATCAACTAACAGGATCATCGAACGGAGATAGGAATGGAAGCGGATAAATTCGTTCAGTTTTTTCTCGATCTCGCCAACCTCCGTATCTAACGGCATATCCAGCGCGTCGAAAATTCGTTTTCCCAACAGCTGATTCGCCGCGTCCGCGATGCTGGACGCCGTCGAATAGCCGTGGCTGATGATGATGCCGCAGTTTTGCCGGCGTATCGGCTCCTGATTATAAAAGCGGATGTTGAGCGTCAGAAAGATCGTGTTTAACGGCTGGGAACGCAATTCAAGCGAACCGCATATTTTCTCAGTCAGCGACTCTGCTAACGCCGTTGCCTCCGGAAGCTGCTGACGCAAGGTGTTCAGACAGCCCTGAATCGCTTCCTGCCGCTGACTTTCCCAGACGGCCAGACTGGAATGGATTCGCGCCAGCGCGCACGTCATCCGGGCCAGCACAAAGCTGCAGTTCGGCGGCAGCGTCAGCCGCTGATCCAGATCCAGCGTTTCCAGTTCACGGCGGATCTGAGCTTCGATGACCGCCAGCCGGCTGTCCTCCTCCTTTGCCGTGAAGATAATCGTATCGTAATATTCCCGCATCCGCGTCAGCCCCTGCTCCAGAAATTGGGCAAAGACGCGGTGCTCGTTATAATAGTGCCGGTGACTTTCCAGCAGATGATCGAACAGCTTTAAAATCTGATCGCTGCCATCCTGACGGCGGAATTGTTCGATCGGCAATGGCGTTGACTCCGACGGCTTGCGGATTTGGCTTAACGGTAAGCGGCCCAGCAGCTCCGGCGGCAGATCCATCGCTTTTAACACGATGACCGGCTCCTGCGGATGTTGGGAATAGGCGGCCGCGCACATTGTTTTTAAACCATTATTCAGCTCCGCTAAATTCAGTCCCGGCAGATCGGCGCACAGCGCTCCAAACAGCCGCGCGGACATTTTAATCTCCCGGTTCAGCTTGCGTTGTTCCTTCAAAAGCAGCTGGATCACCAGTTCTTCCCGCTCCTGAACCGGACGGCGGGAAAAGGCGGGAACCTGGCAGTGAACCGGGATGCTGAGCAGCAGCTCCGGCTGCAGCGCCTGCGCAGACCGGCTGGCCAGCGATAGAATAAAGCGGGCGTTATTCGTCAAGACCGGCTGCGTTTGGCGAGCCCGGGTATAGGTGCCCGAGCGGATCAATTCAGCCAGCTTCAGCTGACATTCCGCACTCAGCTGATCGGCTTCCGTCAGGTACACGACACCCTCCCCGGCTTTTTCAATCAAGCCTGAGCGCACCGTGCCCTCCTGTTCCTCACCGAACAGCTCGGCAAGCTGGCGTTCAGGAGTCATTTCCGCACTGACGCTCCAGCGCACAAACCGGGCGGCGGCTGAATTCAGATGTTGATCCGTGAGAAATTCAAACGCCGACTGCGCAAGAAACCGCCGTCCGCTGCCGCGTTCGCCTTCCAGAAGCACCGCCAGACCGCTGGGGTATTGCATCGCCGACTTGAGCTGCGCGATGCAGCCGGCCAGAGAGCCGTCGGCCCCGACTACGTTTTCAAAGTTTCGCGCCGGAAACGGCTTCCGGGAAAGTGCCTGAACCAGATCGGCGACATTGAAATATTCCTCGTCGGTCAACGTCACCTGATATTTTGTTTCCAACTCCTGCCTCGCCAGATAGTAAACCGGACGGGAGCTGATTTTGACGCACGCGTTTTCCTTGCACAGCTCGTTGAGATACTGACTTACCAAGGTGCGCGACAGATTCAGCTGCGCGGCGATATTCCGGGTCGTCATCCGTTCCAGCTGCGTCAAACCGTAAATCCGGGTCTGGTTTTTCAGCCAGATGAGAATTTCTTCTTTTGTTTTATTCATCCCATTCACCTCGTTCAGATCGGCTGATGGCTTCATTATAGGATATTCACCCGATTTGTCTTTACATTCATCAAGTTTCAACACTGACTGCCTAAATTCAGATCGTTTTGGCACTGGCAGCTACGCTTTTCATCAGTGACGAATAGCTCAGATTGGTGACGACAACGCTCATCTCCATGAAAGCTCAGCCCTTTTTCATTTCCATTGTACGTGAATCTCCCCGCTCTGTCGCTGTGCGGCCTGAGTTTAACATTTGAAAAAAACTGGTTTCCATGACGGATTTACCAGTTTTCAATTCGATCTCAGTTTAAATAAGTTCATGATCTCCGCAAATTAAAAAACTGAAATCGGCCTTCCTCTTCAGCCTGATTTCAGTTTTTGAAGAAATCAACAGAGCTATCCATTATCCTTTTTCAGCGGCGCAGTCATACTGCTTCACTATTTCAGAATGAAACAAAATAAATCCCGAGAAACGCCTCTGCCAAAGCAAGATTACAGCGGCGTCTCATTGTAACTGATCTATGAACCGCGGATTAACCGTGGCTTCCTGATGATAATCATATACGCATACGCCGTTCACATAGGTCTGGATCAGACGATCCTCGTCATCCAGAATGATGAAATCGGCGTCCATTCCCGGAAGCAGCTTCCCTTTTGTCGTTAAACCGAATAATGCCGCCGGATTCTCAGATGTCATTTTCAGAATTTCAGGAATTGACTTGTGGAGCTTTCGATAACAATTACGAACACCCTGAAGCATATTGGTTACACTTCCCGCCAAAACGCCATCGTCAAGCACGAGCTTCCCTTCCTCCGTCACAGTATAATGCCGCCCCTTTTCATAGTAATTTCCTTGCGGGAGTCCGGACAGGGATTCTGAATCGGAAATCATGATAAATTTTCCCATTCCTCCTTTTTTAATTCTGAACATCATTTCCAGCACTACCTGCGATACATGCACAAAGTCGCAGATGACCTCGTTATACAAAGCCTCTGAAAGCAATGCGGCGCCGAAAGCTCCGCCATCCCGGCGGTCAATCGGAGACATCGCATTCCCCGTATGCGTTGAGGTAGATAAGCCTAAAACAATCCCTTTGTTATAGGCTTCAAAGGTAGCGGTCGTATGACCGCCTGATAACAGAATATGATGATTCTGACATTCGCGCATCAAGCTTCCTTCAGGATCCATTTCAGGCGAGATGGTCATATACTTCAGATGCCCGCCGGCTGCAGAAATATAAGAACGGAGTTTATCGACAGAAGGCTCGCATAATTGACTCAGTGCGAAACCACCTTTTTTTGCCGGATTCAGAAAAGGCCCTTCCATATGGATTCCAAAGATCTGCGCCTCATCCTTAATCTCCGTCCGCCTCTGTTCATCAATAACGCTTGCCAAAGCAGAAAGATTCTCATACTCCTTATCAAAATGTTCGCCGGCTGTCGGAAAAAATCCAGTAACCCCGATTGAGGTCATTGCCCTGGCTAAACCATGCAATTCTTCAGGATCCGCAGACTGAGCGGAATAACCCAAATAACCATGCGTATGAATGTCAATCAGTCCCGGCAAAATCTTATTTCGCTTGAAATGATCTTCGCCTGACTGTAAATCTGGATAAAGGCCAACAATTTTCCCATCCTTGATTTCCAGCGTTCCCTTTACCGCTCCCTGGGGCGTCCAGATTTCACAGTTTTCAAATTTCATAAGTCATTGTCCTTACAACAGACCGATAAAAGTACCTAACAATCCGATAACAAAGATCGCGATGATCAGGGTATTCACCTTAATTCCTTTCCGGATCGCATAGAAGACAGCCATCGTTAAAGATAGCGGCAGTAAATTCGGCATGATTTGATCGAAGATCTCCTGAACTACCAATTCCATTTCGCCAATTTGAACGGTCAAACCGACATTAAGGCTCACCATTGTGGCAATCATGGCGCCCACGGTCGTCAAACCGATGACGGTCGCCAGCTTGGTCATGTGATGAATCAGACCATTTTCATAGGATGTCTGAATAAATTTTGACCCCAGGACATAGCCCCAGATCGTGCAATAGTAGCGCAGCACTAAATGCGGCACATTAAACAATATTAAGAACAGAATCGGGCCCAAGACATTGCCCTGCTGAGCCAGCGAGATGCCCACGCCCGCCGCGATGACGCGGAAAGTTCCCCAGAAAAAGGAATCGCCGATTCCGGAGAGCGGCCCCATCAAGGAAACCTTGATCGCATTGATCGCAGCGGGATCCATCGTTTTTTTCTCAGCAGCCTCTTTTTCCATGGACGCCGCCATGCCGAGTAAAAACGTGCTGATATGCGGAGTGATATTGAAAAAAGCGGTATGTCTCTTTAAAGCTTCGACCTGTTCCTCCTGAGTCCCGCAAAATTCATGGATCGCCGGAAACATCGCCCAGGCAAACCCCAAAGCCTGCATTTTTTCAAAGTTAAACGAACATTCCAAAGCAAATGAGCGGTAAAACAACTGACGGGTTAGCTTCTTCTCCTGCGGAGTGATTTCAAATTTACTCATTAAAGAATTCCTCCTCTGCCTGATCCTGGCCCTGCGGCAAACTGATCTCCGGTTGTTTACGGTTATGGCTCATATCCTGAACCACCAGCAGAACGCCGATCGTTAAAGCGATACCGGCGATCGCGATGATCGGCAGATTGAGATAAGTCGCTAAAATAAAGCCTAAGAACAACAAAACACAGAGCCGATTATCCCAAAGCATGTTCATCAGCAGCGCAAATCCGACAGCCGGAAGCATCATGCTTGCCGCATCCAGCCCATCCAATATAACCTGAGGAATCTGATCGACAAGATTCCGCATCAATTCAACGCCGAATTGCAGGGAAGCAAAGGCGATGAAACCATAAATAATCGCAAAAATCAGAATGCTTCCAAAATGCAGCCGCGTAATCTTATTGAATTGCCCCTGTTCAGCATAAACCTCGACTTTCGACATCTGGGTAGCACGGATGAAATAAACTAAATACTGCACCATTTGCATTAATAACCCGATCGGTACCGCCAGCGCTAAAGCAATTTCCACGCCCTGATTCATACTGATCGCAAACGCTGTGCCCAATATGGAGCCCATCGTTGAATCCGAAGGCGTCGATCCGCCGATTGAAACAACGCCTAAGAAAATCAATTCCAAGGCAGCTCCCATAATTAACCCTTCATACAAATCACCGAGAATAAACCCCACGATCGGCGCCAAGACAATCGGCCGGTTTAACATCAGCCCGCAGCCGCTTTCAGTTATTAATAAGCCGCCAAAAGCAACGAATCCAATCAAAATAGCCTGGAATAGTGTCATTGTTTCTCCTCCTCACTTCCGGATGCTTCTTAAAGCATCTTTAACATTGACTTTGTTGTTTGTTGGAATCATCTGGATATCAAACGGCAGTTCATAGCTCAGAATTTCCTGAATCGCTTCAATATCGGTTTCATCAACATAGACTTCCCGGGTCATCATCTCTTTGTTTCCCTTGTCAATCCGGCCGCTGTTTCCGATATTAATTCGCTCGATCAAGGTTTTATCCGGCAGTAATCGAAGCAATCTCGCCGCGTCGGCCGGACTTTTCATCACCAGCAGAATGTTCATTTTAGCGGAACGTGGATCCTGAATCAGCCGGGAGGCTTCTTCAACGGATTTGATCAACAGTTTAATTTGTTCTGGCACTGCTAATTTCATGGCCAGACTCTGGATTGGATCCTGGACCAGCTCGTCGTTGGCCACGATAATCCCTTTGATGTTAAGCTGTTTCGTCCACATGAATACGACTTGTCCATGCAGCAGCCGATCGTCAATCCGCAGCATTTTGATCATCAATTTCCCTCCTTTCTCATTTGAAGTTCACTGGAAAATATCCAGTTCATTCCTTTTTAAAACCAGGATTCCTCTTGCGGAATCTCGTTTAATTTAGCGTTGCCGTAGACCATTGACTTCTGCGCTTCATTCAGAATGGATTCGATGGCCATGCCGCCGGTTTCCACATCGCTCAAGCACAGCTGCAAGACTAAATTCAGATTCATCCCGGCAATCAAATGAACATTGGCATCCGCGCAGAGAGGAAGCAAGGCGGTATTGACGCTGCCTCCCCAAAGGTCGGTTAGAATTACCGTTAATTCGCCAGGCCAGGATTTGATCATTCCTTCCACTTTTGTTTTGAGCAGTTCCGGCTGCATTCCCGAAACCAGGGACAGCGGAATCAGCTCTGTCTGATCTCCAACGATCATTCTGGCCGTATCGGCCATGCCTTCGGCTAACCGGCCATGTGAAGCTAAAATCAATCTTTTCATTCTGCCTCTCCTTCCAACTCTTTTTTATTAAAGGCTTCATCATTCGCGATATAATCATACAAATAAGATATTTCATCAATCGGAACGGTAACGTTATAGCTTTTCAATATCCGTTGGAAACTGATATGGACTTGATCAATAAAATCCTGATGTTCTTTTTGAAAACGCGTTAAATCCGCCTGGGACTCAATCGCGGTTCTTGTCACAAGCCGCTCAATGAGAAAACTGACATGGATGTAAATTCCCACAAGCGTCCGGCTTTGAAACCGGCAATGACGCTGCCGTTGAAGCTCGCTGACAGCTTCATAAACTGAATCCAGCAAATGTGCAGGATTGAGAATCGTGAGGTTTTCCATCAGACTTTGCAAAGAAAAATTCTTTAATAACTGCTGATGAAATTGATCCAGTTCCTCCTCGTTTAATTCATCCTGAAAGGCTTCCGATAAGGGCTGCAGGTTTCTGAATCCTACGATATCTTCTAAGGTTACTGAATTCACGCCATCCAGTTTCAAGCCTAACGGTTTAATTAAGAGGACGACATGATATTGCTGAAAGCAATCGTCATTTTCCAATGTCGTCTTCAGTCTCGAATATTCGACCTCAATAAATTTGATATTGACCGGGCGCGGCAAAGAACTGCGGAACAGTTCTGCCAATTTTCCGCTGACGCGGATTGAGATATCATTTGTGAATATAATAGCTTTAGGTTTTTCTGTTTGCCGCAGCAGTCGGTAATGGCATTGATGGCTTTGACAAGCAGCGATGAGAATCGCTTCCAGTTCTTCATTTTGTTTAATCCGATTCCCGACATCCAGTGCTAATCCTGTTGATATATTGTTAATAATTCCAATATCCATCTTTGAATTTAAGTGCTGGGCCATCGCTTCCAGTGAGCCCATGTCGACAAGAACCAACATTCCTTGATAATAAGAATGCATCTGCAGGAATCGATCCAGTTGCTTTTCAATCGCGGCGACTTCAGTATCCAGCGGCATGTCAATGGCATCAAAAACCTGACTTTGCAATAACTGATTCGCGGCATCCGCAATACTGGACGCCGTGGAATAACCATGACTGATTATAATTCCGCATAACTGCCGGCCTTTTTCCTGCTGATTATAAAAACAGATATTCAAGGTAAGAAAGATAACGTTCAGCGGCTGTGTTTTGATTTCCAATGTAGTGCATAGCCGGGAAATCAATTCGTCGGCAAGTGAGAACGCCTGCGGCAGCTCCTGTTTCAAAGAATTCAGACAAGACTGGATCGAATCTCTCTGTTCGCTCTCCCAAACGGAAGCGCTGGTTTTCATTTGATGAAGAGAATCGATCATTCTTGCTAAAACAAAACTGCAGTTTAAGGGCAAGGTTAGCCTGGCATTGTCTTTCGCTTGATCAATCAACGTTTGAATTATATTTTCAATCGAACTGATCCGCGGATTCTCTTCTTTTTGTTCAAAAACAATCATGTCATAATACTTCCGCATGATCTCCAACCCGTCCTTCAGAAAAGAATTGAAATGATGATGATTAAAAAAGTAATCCCGATGTGCTTCCAGCAACAGATCAAACAGATCGAAAATCTGATGACTGTCATTCTCAGGAACCAGTTCGTTGATCGTTAAAAAGACAAGTTCCTCTTTCAAGCCTTTCCATTCCAAAGGAATTTTCGATAACAAAGGTTCCGGCAAATAAACTCGCTTCAAGCACAGGCTTTGTGTCTTCTCCTGTTCCAAAAAAGCATTGGCACACATCGTCCGAATACAATTTTTCAACTCATGAATATTCAGCCCCAACGTATTACTTCCTAACAAGGTAAATAGAGATTGCGAAAGTCGTATTTCGCAGTTTAATCTTTTTTGTTCCTGATTCAGAAGTACCCTTACTAATTGTTCCCGTTCTTCAGCCGGACGCTTTGTTAACGGCGGAATGCTGCAATGAACTGGTATGCTTAATAATAAATCCTGTCCCAAACATTCTAACGAAGGCGTATCCACCCCAAGGATTACCCGCGTTTGACTGCTGATGGGATGTTCTGAATCTCCCATGCGGGTAAACTGTCCAGTGTTGATATAATCAGCGATCCTCTGCTGACATTCCAGGCTCATTTTATCGGCCTGTGAAAGATAAAGAAGACCGTTATGACATTTTTCGATAAAGCCTGTTTGTTTTTTAACAGAGCTGTGGATTCCGAAAAGATCTTCCAGCATTTTATCCGAGGTTTGTTCTGAATTAAATTGATATGCGATAAAACAAGCTTTATCCATGACGCGATGTTGATTTTTTAAGAATTCAAAAGCAAGCCGGGCTAAAAATGTTTTTCCGCTTCCTCTTTCACCCTGGAGGATCACGGGCAACCCATGCGGATAAAGCATCGCAGCTTTTAACTGCGAAATACAATAGCCTAACGAACCATCCTCACCCACCGCGTTAAAAAAATCCTGCGGCTCTTTCTGCTTCTGCTTTAACGCTTCAATTAAATCCGGCATATTGTAATATTCGTTATAGGTTAACGTCACGTTATACTTTTTCTCCAACTGTGTTTTATCGAAATAATAAACGGGTCTGGAGTTAATTTTGATACATCGCCCCAGTTTACACAATTCATTCAAATATTGGCTGGCTAAAGAACGGCTGATATTTAAAGTATTGGCAATATTGCCGGTGGACATCGCTTTTAAAAAGTCAACGCCATGACGGCAGGTTAGATCTTCTACGATTTTCTGAATTTCTTTCTGCGTTTTTTTCATGGACTCACCACAGCTCTCTAAGGTTGACTTCTGTCTTCATTATAAGCGTTGGAATAAAATTGTCTGAAACACCAGAGAACTTCAACACTGTTTAACAATTTTCATTTGTTTTCAACACTATTTGTCCTTTTTAACAATACGATTCTCCAAGTTATTCATTTCCGAAAATCTTACATTAACTACAAATGAATCAGAGTCACCTCTGCCATGATACCGCTCGAAAGCGATTTAATCTATCATTCAATAACTTTGGCAAATTTTACCTGTTTGTCAAAGTACCAAAAAAAAAACTGCCAAGCTTACGCTTAACAGTCTGCCTGACGCAGATAGGCGATTGCACTGACGCCCGGCCCGGTATGCGTGCCGATTACGCTGCCCACGCCGCACACCTGCGAACTGACGATCGCTTTTTCTTCCAAGAACGCAATCAGATCACTGACCGCTTCCCGGTTTCCCGTATAACCAAAGATCGGTTCCACCTGAGGATCCGGCATTCCCAGCTTTTCCATCTGCTGCCAAAACAGCTGCAGTGTTGCTTTCTTGCCGCGGGCTTTGCCTAAGACGCTCAGCTTGCCCTCCTCCAGGGTGATCATCGGATGGATGCCCAACAACGAACCCGCAAATCCGGCGGCCTTGGACAATCGTCCGCCTTTTACCAGAAATTCCAGCGTGTCCACAGCGGCCAGAACGACGATGCGCGATTTCAGCTGATCTAACTGCGCCGCGATCTGCCTGGCGGACTGTCCGGCATCGCGCAGCCGGATCGCTTCGCGCAGAAGCAGCTGTGTGCCGATCGTCGCCGATAAACTGTCGACAATATAAATCGGTTCGTATTCACAATAATCCTTCGCCAGCTGCGCCGATTGACAGGTTCCGCTTAACTGGCTGGACAACGTCAGAACGAGGATCTCCTCGCCTGCCGCTTTTGCTTTCTCATATTCCGTCAGAAAGTCGTTCGGCGAGGGCTGGGAGGTTGTCGGCAGCTGACCGCTGCCCGTCAGCTTGGCATAAAATTCTTCGATGTTCAAATCAATGCCGTCGCGGTATTCTTCATGGCCGAACAGCACCTTCAGCGCAACAACGCCAATATTGAGCTGCCGGGCTGCCTCCGGGGTCACATCGGCCGTGGAATCAGTGATAATACGAACTGTCATATCGTGTCTCCTCCTTGAGATAGTTTGAATATCAATATAAAAATCTAACCCATTATAACAGCGTATTCTCCCCTTGGCAACCCTTTTTCGCAAAATAAAAACGGCATTTCAAACAATCACTTGAATGAAAGCCGTATCATTTAAAATTCAGTCTCAAACAGCTCGAGAATTTCCTCACGGCTCATCGCGGCGATCGAGCCGTCGGAACCTTCGATGACCGATTGCGACAGCTGCTGCTTCTGCTGCTGAAGCTTGCTGATCTTCTCCTCTACCGTGCCTTCGACGATCAGCTTGACAACCTGGACGTTGCGCGTCTGGCCGATCCGGTAAGCGCGGTCGGTCGCCTGATTCTCCGCCGACAGATTCCACCATGGATCGTAATGAATGACGATCTCCGCGCCGGTCAGGTTCAATCCTGTGCCGCCGGCTTTCAGCGAGATCAGAAAGACCGGCGTCTTGTCACGGTTGAAGCTTTCCATTAAATCAAAACGCTGCTGCTTCGGTGTTGCGCCGGTCAGCAGATAGGTTCCGATCCTGCGCTTCTCGCATTCATCCCGCAGCTTGTCCAGAATCGTCGTAAACTGGGAGAATACCAGAATCTTCTTGCCCGACTCCACCGCATTTTCAATCAGCTCCATGCAGGCAGTCAGCTTGCTCCGCTCGCCCCCGTAACCATCAAATACCAGCCCCGGGTCGCAGCAGATCTGCCGCAGCCGCGTCAGCATCGCCAAAATCATGATCTTGGAGCTGCCGGCGTTGGTTTGCTGATCCAGCGTCTGCGTCAGCTGTGTCTGGATCTGCTGCAGCGACGCCTGGTAGAGCTTCTTTTCCGCTTCGCTGAATTCGATCTGCAGCACGCTTTCCGTCTTTTCCGGCAGTTCCTTCAAGACGTCCTGTTTCACGCGCCGCAGAATAAACGGCGATACCAGCTTCTTTAATAACGTCAGCCGTTCTTCGTCGTCATACCGCACGATCGGCAGCTCGTAATTTTCCTTAAACTGTGCGTAACTGAACAAATAGCCCGGCATTAAGAAATCGAAGATCGACCACAGCTCGGCTAATGAATTCTCAATCGGCGTACCGGTTAAGGCAAAGCGGTGGCGGGCCTGGATCTGCTTGACGGCCTGGGCGCTCTTGGTCCGCTGATTCTTGATCGCCTGCGCCTCATCGAGCACCAGATACTGAAACGCCAGCGGCTGGTATAACGCCTCGTCGCGCTTGACGTAATCGTAAGACGTGATGAGGACGTCAAAATCGTTTGCGGAAGCCAGCGTATTCTGACGTTCTTTCAGCGTGCCGTGCACGCAGCCGCATTTCAGCTGCGGCGCGAAGCGACGGATTTCCGCCTGCCAGTTGAGGATCAGCGAAGCCGGAGTGACAACCAGACTGCAGCCGCCCTCCCCCTGCAGCCGCGCATCCTCCAGCACGGCGATCATCTGCAAAGTCTTGCCGATGCCCATATCGTCGGCCAGAATCCCGCCGAAGCCATAGTGAGCGATCGTTTTCAGCCAGCGGAAGCCTTCCTTTTGATAGGTGCGCAGAATCTTGCGCATCGAGGGCGGCACGTCGAATTTGCTTTCCTCAATATTCTTAAAGTCGCGGATCATCGTTTTGAACTCCTGATTCCGCTCGACCTTGATCTCCGGCGTACTCATCAGCCGTTCGTTCAGCGCCAGCGCCCGATAGTTTTCCAGCGTCACCGGCCCGGCGCCCAGCTGCTTCGGATCAACCTGCAGTGCGTCCAGCATCGCCAGCATTTCTTCGGTTTCGCCCTCGCCAATCGCGAAGTAGTCGCCATTTTTCAATCGCACATATTTTTTCTTCTGCTGATAGCCGCGGAAAATTTCTTCCAGTTCCTGCGGCGTCAGCTGCGGACTGTCAAGTTGCAGCTCCAGCAGGCCGGAGGTCAGCCTTACGCCGACGGAGAACGAAGCCCGCGAACGGATCTGAACATTTTTCAGCGATTCGCAGATATAGACCTCCGCCAGATCCATCAGCTTGCCTACCCCTTCCGCCAGGAAGCTGAATTCCTTGGTTTCGTTTTTCTCAATCCAGGCGATCTGGGTCAGCGTGTCAATCCGAGTCACATACTGCCGGATGATCGCGCGCACTTTCTGTTCCTTGCGCAGGTTGCGGTTATCGCGGTTGGTCAGCGTATCGAAGCCGATGTATTCGTTGGGGCCGTAACAGAAGCGGATCGTGATCATGATCGTATGCGGTGCCGGCTCGTCGATATACACCCGCGTGACCAGCGGATCCAGCCGGACCGGCAGCTCGTCCATACCCAGCACCGGAATCAGCTCGCTGACCGGCTGCAGGACGTTGTAATAGAAATTCTTGATCTGTTCGTGACTGACGAGTAGCTTGCCGCCCTGCTGCAGCCGTTTTAATAAGGGTCCGCACAGGATCCGGTACCGCGGAAGCAGCCGGATCAGCGTGCCGCCGACATAGACATAATCGGCCTCATTGCTGGACAGATAGCGATATTCGTGCGGCGTGACCGCAAGCTGGTAATCCTGTCCCTGCCCTTCGACCTGAAGCGTAAACTGCGGATTTTCCTCGATCATCACCATCGGCCGGCCATCCGCCATCATCACCGGATGATTCCAAAACAGCTCATAAAAATCATCGACGCTGCTGCCGCTCAGCTTGACATAGCGCGCGCTAGTATCAAAATTGGTCTGGGATGAATAGTTGCGGCGGATAAAGCGCAGAATTTTCTGCGAAACTTCATCGAACGACTCCGGAACATGCAGAAACTGCAGTTCCTTGCCATAGCTGACAATCGCCGCCTCGTTCATCCGCGTCATAAATTCGCCAAGATTTTTCAAAATGTATTTTTTCTTGCGGCCGATCCGGAAACTGACCAGCAGCTCGGAATTGGAAAACATGACCTCCGGCTGCAATTCGACCGGATCGTTCTGCAGCATCACCGGGTCGTCCAGCACCGCGGAATTGACATACGCCTCGATCAGCTGCTCGCTTTGCGAAAACATCTGCCGGCGGCGCATCTGCTGGATATAGTCAGCGGCGTTCTCCCGGTAATAAAAAGGAAAATGGTCGATCGTCCGTTCTTTCAAAAACATCAAAACCGCGCCGATGTGGGCGCAGGCTTTTTCATCGTGGACACAGTACGGGCATTCACAGGAAAAATGAAGCAGCTCGCCGGTCACAGAATGCAGCGACAGCTTGACATGCTGCAGATATGGATAAACGACCGCTTCGACCTCGATCAGCTGCAGCGTTTTATACTCGACGGCCGACAGCGACTGGATGATCGAGCGTTCCTGATGATAACGCCGCGCCAGATTCCACGTCCGCTCGTCAAAATAAGTACTCAGATTCGTTTCGTCCAGAATCATTGGCACCGGTTCCTCCTTTCCGATTGTTCCATCAGAAAAAGCCCCGCGACGGGCTTTTATTCTGATTTCAGCTCCCGGGCCATCAACAGCTTGATCGCCTGGGACGGCTTTTCGCCTTCGTACAGCACGCGGTAAACCTGTTCGGTGATCGGCATGCTGATGTGCTTCTTAATTGATTCTTCATAGATGACCTTGGCCGCTTTTACGCCCTCGACCGTCTTCTTATTGGTTTTCCAGAAAATCTCCGCGCTGTCCTGACGGCCGATCTGCATGCCGGCCTGGAAGTTGCGGGAATGCGGGGAGGTGCAGGTGACGATCAGATCGCCGACCCCGGTTAATCCCAGATAAGTTTCGGCCCGTCCGCCCTGCGCGATGCCGTAGCGGGACATTTCCGCCAGACCGCGGGTCATCAGCGCCGCCCGGGCGTTGTCGCCTTCGCCCAGTCCGGTAATGATGCCGCTGGCAATCGCCATGATGTTTTTGATCGCCACGCCGGTTTCCGAACCGATCACGTCGGTTCCGCGGTAAACGCGGAAATAATCGTTGGAGAACAGCTCCTGAATCTTTCTTGCTGATGCTTCGTTTTCACAGACCGCATTGACCGAGGTCAGCTTGCGGAGAATGACCTCTTCGGCGTGTGAAGGGCCGATCAGAGAAACGACGTCCGTCAGTGTTTCCGGCGTGAAGCATTCCTTGATCACTTCGCTGAGCCGCTGGTGGGTCGTCGGATGGAATCCCTTGGCGACGTTGATCACAATCACCGGATGATCCAGCGCCGCCGCAGCCCGGCGGCTGACTTCCTCCACCGCGCCGGTCGGCACCGCGAAAAGCAGGATATCGGCGGTTTTGACCGTATCGAACTCCAGCGTCGCTTCGATGTCCGGATTGACCAGTACCTCCGGAAAGTATTTCGTGTTGCGATGGAGCTTCAGGTCGGCAATTTCCTCAGGGCTCTTGCCCCAGATGACGACCTCATGATGATTGTCCGCCAGCACCTGCGCCAGCGCCGTGCCCCAGCTTCCGCTGCCCAATACGCAAATTCTCATATTGCGCCTCCTTTAGTCCTTACTGCGGGCGATGATCCGGATCGGCGATCCGTCAAAACCAAACGCTTCCCGCAGACGGTTCTCAATATAACGGCGGTAGGAAAAGTGCAGCAGCTGCGGATCGTTGACGAACAAAACAAACGTCGGCGGCGCGACCGCTACCTGCGAAGCATACAAAATCTTTAAGCGCTGACCGTTATGCGTCGGCGCCGGAGTTGTCAGCTGAGCGTCCATCACGACTTCGTTGAGCACGTTGGTCGCGATTCTTAATTGGGAATAGTGATAGACGTCTTCGATCATCGGCAGCAGCGTATTGACGCGCTGATGGGTTTTCGCCGAGACGAACAGCACCGGAGCGTAACTGAGATACACAAACTGCGCGCGGATCTGTTCCGTCACCCGGTTCATCGTCTTCTCATCTTTTTCCACGGCATCCCACTTGTTGTATACGATAATGATCGGCTTGCCAGCTTCATGCGCATACCCGGCGACATGCTTGTCCTGTTCGCGGATTCCGCTTTCCCCGTCGATCACAAACAGCACGACGTCACAGCGTTCAATCGCGCTCATCGCGCGCAGCACCGAGTATTTTTCAATATTTTCATAGACCTTGCCGCGCTTGCGGATCCCGGCCGTATCGACGACGACGTAATGCTTGCCGTCATGTTCAAACGGAGTATCGACCGCGTCGCGGGTCGTGCCTTCAATATCGGAAACAATTACGCGTTCTTCTTTTAACAGCGCGTTGACCAGACTGGACTTGCCGACATTCGGCCGGCCGATGACCGCGAAGCGGATGCCTTCCAGCTCCGGCTGCTGCTTTTCGGGAAATGCCCCGACCAAGGCGTCCATGACGTCGCCGATGCCGATGCCGTGCGATCCGCTGACCGCAATCGGTTCCGAAAGCCCCAGCGCATAGAACTCATAAATATTTCCCTGCAGCGTCGCGTCGTCAATTTTATTGACGGCCAGAACGACCGGCTTGCCGCTGCGCCGCAGCATCCGCGCGATGAACTCGTCGTCGCCGGTTACGCCATCGCGGCCGTTGACGACAAACAAAATGACGTCGGCTTCCTCGATCGCAATTTCGACCTGGGCTTTAATTTCTTCCTGAAACGGCTGGTTTTCCAGCTGAATTCCGCCAGTGTCAATGACGCGGAAATCCTGAGTCAGCCACGTTCCTTTTCCGTAAATCCGGTCCCGGGTCACGCCCGGGGTATCCTCGACGATGGAAACCCGTTCGCCCAGGATCCGATTAAAAATCGTTGACTTTCCGACATTCGGACGGCCAACGATGGCAACCACACCTTTAATCATGGTTTCCCTCCTTACTCTTTTCAGCAGCCAGCTGCTTGATCGCCGCAACGACCTCCTCGATCGTCATGTCCGAGGTATCGACGCAGACGGCGTCCTCCGCCTGCCGCAGCGGCGAATGGATCCGCTCCATATCCTGCCGGTCGCGCTGTGCGATTTCCGCGACGAGCTGATCATAGTCTGAACAGATTCCCTTCTGCTGATTCTCCAGAAACCGCCGTTTCGCACGGGCCTGGGGCGAAGCGGTCAGAAAGATCTTCACTTCCGCCTCCGGCAAAACAACCGTTCCGATATCCCGGCCATCCATGACGACGCCTTTGTCCGCCGCCATTTTCTGCTGCCGCTCGACCAGTTTCTGACGCACTGTTTTCAGTGAAGAAACCCGGGACGCCGCCATCGACACGGCGTTGGATCGGATTTCATCCTGCATCTCCACACCGTCCAGGAACACCTGTCCCTGCGGAGTCAGACAAATTTCAGTCCGGTCGATCATCGCGCCCAGCGCAACTTCATCATCCAGCGCCAGCTTTTCGTTCAGCGCTTTGTAGGCGATACAGCGGTACATCGCCCCGGTATCTAAATGGATATAGCCACATTCGTGAGCCAGCCGCCGGGCAATCGTACTTTTCCCCGCGGCGCTGGGCCCATCAATCGCAATGTTCAATTTCATTAAATAATTCCTTTCTGAAGCAGGATCCAGTACACGACGATCCCCAGTACCACTAACAGCGCCAGGATCAGCAGGACCAGAATGAAGTTTAACAGACGATTCGTATAGGATACGGAATCGTTCATATCGTTCAGCTCGTCTTCATAGTCGTCCATCTGCGCCCGCAGCTGTACCGTCTCGCTCATCAGCTTTTCACGCAGTTCTTTTTCTTCCTGCATGTGGGAGCGCAGTTTGCCGAAGAAGCGATGCGGCTGGGTCTCGTCCTCTTCCCAATCCTCGTCTTCCTCGTCCTGATCTTCCTCTTCTTCCTCATCGTCATCCTCATCCCGATGCCGGCCGAACAGTTTCCAACGCGGCTTTTTCGTTTCTTCTTCGTCCTCGTCGTCCCATTCGTCATCCTCTTCCTCATCGTCTTCGTCCTCGGCAAGGACCGGCTGGATGTCCGTGGTTTCTTCTTCAACCGGCGGTTTCATCCGGCGTGATTTCTTGATTTCCGGGGTTGGCGCCGGTTCCAGCGTCTTTAACATTTCGCCGCTGTTGCCGCTCTGATCAAGCAGCTGCTTGACCTCCATTGAGATCGTGTTGCGCAGCGTGTCGTCCTCCGGCAGCACAAACGACGGGATATCCATGTCATCCAACAGGTTATCCTTGCTCGTGCTGACCATTTTTTCCTCAAACGGCCGGATTGAGCTCTGTTCGCGCAGCTGCTTCAAAATGTTGACCTGCGTGTCCTCACTGGCTAACAAACCGCGCTGCTTGTTGTACTCCTTTACTTCGCTGATGTACTCGTCAAGATATTCATTATTAAAAGAAGAGGCTGCCGGACTCGCCTTCTCTTTCTGCGTTTCATCCGCAAAATAAGCTTCGCGGCGCAGATGGATCGGATCGTGGTTTTCTTCTTCTTTAACTTCCAGCTGTTCCGTTGCAGTCGTATCCAAACGGCTTAGCCGTTCGGCATAGGCGGAGATCCCCTTCGTGCTGATCTGCGATTCCGCATCGTTCTGCAATTCCTGCCTCAGTTTTTCATATTTAGCCTTACGCGACATATTCTGCATACACAGTGCCTCCTAATCTTTTTCATTATATCAAAAATTGACTCCAGTTGCGAAGAAAACTGACGGTTTGCCCGGATTCTTTTGTGAAAGCGGCCGGTCAGCTTTTATTCCTGCGGCCTCACTTGGAATCATGTCCACGATCATTTTCCAATTTTCTTCATCCTGCCGCCGATGAAAGCGAGGATCAATCAAGAATTAAAAAAGCTGGCGATTGATTCTGAGCGCTGATTTGCCAAAGCAGATCGCAACCCGAATATCAAAATCCCAGCCCAGAAGCTTCTTTTTTATTTCGTCCTATTTCGCGGCCGATTTTCTTCAGCGGTGCAGAATCGGCGAAATGTGCTTATATAACAGGAACACCATCAACGACGTCACAATTCCTTTAATTAAATTGAACGGCGTCGTGCAGAACAATACGAGCGTGAACGCGTTATCGACAAACGGAACAACCTTGGCGCCCATCAAAATAATCGCTTCCAGCGGCATATTGAAGAAGAACGAATACGCCGGAAGCATCACGAAATAATTTGTCAAACCGCCGACCAACATCAGGCTCACCGTGCCCAGAATCATGCCGATCAGCGCGCTTTTCAGATTTTTATGCCGCCGATAAAGCCAGGCGGCCGGCAGAATAAATGCGCAGCCCATTACAAAGTTGGCCAGCTCCCCGACATACGCCGTACCGGAACCAAAAAACAGACAGCTTAGAAAGACCTTCATCGCTTCGATCGCAACGCCGGCCAGCGGTCCCATCGCAAAACCGCCGATCAGGACTGCGACCTCACTGAAATCCAGTTTGTAAAACGGCGGAGCGATAAAGGGAATCGGAAAATCAAATTCCATCAGGATAAACGCGATCGCCGCTAAGATGCTGACTTTGGCCATGGTTTTAATGTTGAAAAATTTTCTGTTTGTCATCTTTTTTCCTCCACTTCTGACAACGCTGACTTTTCCTGTCCTGGCGACAAAAAAAGGTTTCAACAAAACCTTCGGGGTAGCTCTATGAAAAAGAAAAAAACATTCTTTCATCCAGACTTTACTGTCGCCACTGGAATTCCACCAGTTCGGCCGAGAATCGGCTCGCGGGGTTTACCGCCGGTCGGGAATTGCACCCTGCCCTGAAGTTTTATCGCCTTTATCATAACCTTCACAAATGAATTTGTAAAGACCTTGACAAGAAAAAGAAAAAAGATTTGATCTGAATTCGACCAAATCTTCAGTTTAGACTTATGCGCGTCCGGAATATTTGCCGTCAGCCGTGTTGATGACGACCATTTCATCCTGTTCGATAAACAGCGGAACACGGATTTCCAGACCGGTTTCCAGCTTCGCCATCTTGGAAGCGGAAGTCGCCGTATCACCCTTCACCGCCGGTTCGCATTCAACGATCCGCAGCTCGACTTTATCCGGCAGAATAATTCCCAGAATTTCGCCTTCATACATCGAAATTGTGACGTTATCGTTCGGTTTCATGAACTTCATTTCCCATTCCAGATGATCCTTCTGGATTTCAATCTGGTCATAGGTTTCGTTATCCATGAAGACCAAAGCGTCGTCGGTATCATACAGATACTGCATTTCGCGCTTGTCGATGTGCGCCTGTTCCACCTTGTCGCCGCCCGTGAAAGAGATTTCGTTGATAACTCCGGTACGCAGATTTTTAACCTTGACCTTGACGATCATCTGGCGCATCGCAGTTTTGTTGTGCTGAATATCCAGAACGACAAAAATATTACCTTCATTTTCAAATGTTGTTCCTGGTTTTAAGTCATTTACAATAATCATTCCTATTCACCATCCTACCTAGTATATTTTATAGGAATAGCCGATTTTGTCAATGATTTCCCGGCTGTGCATGACTATTTTCCCAATGAATCCGGTTGCCGAAGCGGCGGTTGCAGCCGAAACTGATCGTCGCGGCGATCGTCGCAAAGCCCAGATAGCACCATTGGTCAAAATTCAGCCGGCTGCCCAGGATCAGAAACTGCACGCCCAGGATCACGGCGCTGACAAAGAAGTCCAGCAGTTCCACCGTATTTTTGGAGCGGTACATCAAAACCCATGAAATAAAGAACAGCTCGGCGCCATAGATGATGGTCAGAAACGGCGTGCTTCCCGAGGGCAGAAACTGCAGCGTTTCCCCTAACAACATCAAAATCAGAAAGAAGACCGAAGCGACCACGCTGTCCATGAATTGTTTCATCGTTTCACCTCATCTCTATCTCATAGTTTGTCACTTTCCGGTTGGTTTCATCCAGCTTTAGCACAATTTTTTCATAGGCGGTCATCACTTCTGCCGTATCGCCGCGCCATTGTACCTCAGCCTGAATTTCCGCCCGCCAGCCGCCGCAGCGATATTCATGGTTCAGCTGACAGCGTACCCAGCGAAAAATGGGGATTAAGCGCAGATCCTGCCGCTGACTGGCTTCCAGCTGTTCGGCAACGGCGATCTCCGCGTTGAGTTGAAGATAGCCCAATGCCGTCCAGGCGCTCAAGATCAGAAACCAGGCCAGAAAGAACAAGCTGACAAATCCCCGTTTATCCGGCATCGCCCACCACTGCCTCCCATTCACCATCCATGCTGACAAGATGCATCCAGATCTGCGACTGCCGCTGATCAAACCAAACTGTTTCAACCTGATCGAAGAAAATCCAGGTTCCCGGCTGGACCAACAGCCAGTTTCCACTCTGAACAAGACGGCGATTTTGACCTTCGGCATAAAACGTCAGCTGATCGCGGCTCACCTCAATTTCTCCGCTGCTCAAAAGCAGCCGGCGCAGCTGCTGCAGCTGAATTTGATCCTGAGCGGAACGCATCAGCCAGTCCTGTCTGGCGAGAAGCCTGACGAGGGTCGGAATCATCGGCAGAAACAACGTGACAATCCACAATCCCAAAAGCAGATCGATCAGAATGTTTCCGCCGCTTGTTCTGCAGGGTCGCTCGTTTCGATTGGAAGCGGCGTGCATACCGGACATTCCCCCTTTGCTTCAAGCGCTTCCGCCAAGCGCTGGCTACTCTCCTGCTGCCTGCGCTTGGCGATCTCATTGAGATGATAACGGCTGTCCAGCAGACCTCCGGTTAACAGAATACAGGCAGTGCACAGCGCAATCGCGATCAACGCGTCGCTCAGCAAAAAACCGCGATTATTTTCCAACGATGCGCCCCCCTGCCAGCTCCATCACCAGACAGCGCCGGCTGAAGCAGAACGTACGGGCCTGATCAATCCGGCCTTTCCTATTGTAATGTATGCGGATGCGGCCGGTCTGGTCCGCATCAATTTGGGCGATTTGTTCCTGACCTTCGCCCATCGCCCGGGCCTGAAGCGGCAGCACCTGTGCGATAAACCGGCCGGGACTCAAGTCCGGCTGGATGACAAACGGAATCGTCAGCAGCTCGCAAGCCGCCACAATCATCAACGCCAATAACATTTCCGTCAGCGTCGTCCCGGCTTTAGCGGACATAAGCCTGACCCTCGCGGATTTCCAGTTGCTCGCCGCCGGAACATTCCGTCTGCTGCTTCGTCAGCAAGCCTGCCGACACCAGATCATTGATTCTTAACGGCAGCTGACCGGTATCCAGCTTGTATTGGAGAATTGCCGAGTCGATCACCTTCAGCTGCGCCGCGCAGCCCTTTTCATCGACAATTTTCATAACCCGCTGAATATTCGGTACCGACAGCAGAAACAAGATTGCCAGCACGCTGACGACGATGATCATTTCCAATAGTGTAAAGCCCCTTTTCATACGTTTCTTCTCCTCTCTTATTACATCTGACTCATGATTGAAAGCGGCAGCAGCAGGATCTGATAAACGATCAGAATCATCGCTGCAATCGTTCCGTAGGCAAACAGCTGCAGACCTCGCGCTGCCCATCGCAGCTGATCGAACAGTTGTCCCTGACGCACCTCGACATAACTTTCCAACAAGGGTTGAACCTGACCGCTGCGGGAAGCGGTGCGCATCAGCTGCATCAGCGAAGGATCGAGATACTCCGTGCCTAACGCCGTTTCCAGACTTTCTCCTGCCAGCAGCGCCTGTTCCACATGCCAGCTCATGAGTTTCAGAAACGGCTTTTTCGGCAGTTTCTGCAATAACGTCAAGGTTGTCTGCGTCGGACAGCCTTCCCTGAGACAACAGGAAAAATAACGCGAGAAATCCAATCCCAGCCAGCGTCTTAAAAACTTGCCACGGCGTTTTTGAATCAACAGCACATACGCACTTAACCGTGCCGTCGGTTTGCGCAGCCAGATTGCCAAAGCGCCGGATGCCGCCCCCAGCAGCGTCAGAATGAAAAACATTGTGCCCAAGCCGTGATGCAGCAGCACCATCCCCGCCGGGTTTCGCTCAAAGGACTGAATCAGGCTGATCAGCACCGGGAAACAGACATGGTTGAACAAGGCCAGACCTCCCAGACTGCCGGCAGCTAAAAGCATTGGGTAGCCTAACAGCTTGCGGATCTGGCTGCGGTTTTCGGTATATAACCGATGCAGTCTCAGTGCCAAGGTCAGCGCCTGCTGAGGCGGCATGACCTGCGCCATCGTCTCAAAATCAGCGGCGATACCTTTCGGCAGGGCCAAAGCCAATACGGCCGCAAAGTCCGCCCCTTCCAGCATTCGCCCACGCAGCGCGGCGATGATGGAATGGTTCTTCGGCGTTTCAATAAAGGTCATGCTTGTCTGCCAGCTCATCGCGCTGCCCAGAAGAATCGCAAGCTGCTGACATTCAGAGACCGACAGCCTCCCGTTGTTTCTGTGTGATGCGATTTTTGAACAGCAGATCGTCCAGCCGCTGCGGCAGCGGGATAAAATTATCCGGCGCCTGTCCCTGGCGCAGCTGCGCAAGCTGGTCAGGCAGAAGCACTTCATAGACACACATCCTTCCCTTTTGATTTTTTAAGGACACCAACCGCTGACAGCTGACTCCAGCCAGCATCTCCATCAGCTGAGTTTCACTGACTCCCAGTTCGATCATCCGTGTGATCGCCGATTGTGCTGATGAAGCATGAATACTGGTCAGAACCAGATGTCCGGTCAGTGCGCAGCGCAGCGCCATCGCCGCCGCCACCGGCTCGCGGATTTCGCCGATCATGATGACGTCCGGATCATGCCGCAGCAGTTGGCTGATCCCTTCGTCATAACCCAGATGCTGACGCTCGTTGATCTGGATCTGAATGAAACGGTCCGAATAAATTTCAATCGGATCCTCGAGCGTGAAGATCTTGGCCGGGCTTAATTCGTTAAGCATGGCGTACAACGTTGTCGTCTTGCCGCTGCCGGTAGGGCCGCTGACGAGGAATAAGCCGCTGCGTCGTTTCAGCACTTGCTTCAGCAGATCGGTCTGCTTTTTATCCGGACAACAATCGGTCAGCGTCCAGTCCAGCGTTCCGTTGAGAATTCGCAGCACTCCGCTGGTCAGCATCAGACTGTGCATGACCGCAAACCGCAGCGCCAGCACCCTACCATCCACGTCGATCTCAAACCGACCGGTTTGCGGCCGGCTGCCATCGCTCAGCTCCAGGTTGGCCCGGTATTGAAGATAACGGAACAATTTCAGGTCCTGCGCCTCAGTCTCAATGTCCTTAATCTGAAGTCCGCAGCGCATCTGCAGCGTCACTGTTTCATTGCGGATGGAAAAATGCAGATCGGTGGCGTGCTGTTTTAAAGCCATCCGCAGTAAAGCAAGTAATCGTTCTTCCATATTCTCTCGCCCCCTACACCTTCAATATTGCGCATTTTTGAAAAAAGCCCCCTCAATATTTAAAAAAAACTGAATTTCTATCATTTTTTACCAAAACTGGATAATAAAAAGAGCTGACGGCACAGTCCGGGTTAACCTTGCACCGTCAGCTTGTTTCAATTAGAGCCTTGAATTTTTGCCTAATCGAACAGATTTTTTCTTTTACCTGCAGTTTACTTTCGCCAATAAGCGCTGCCGTTGGCTGTTCTTTCCAGAAAACCGTATTCAATTAACACTCGGCGCAGATAGACGTGATCCGGCCAGATCCGTTTAAGCATTGTGTTGATTTGCTTTTCAGTATATTGAACTTCCGGTTTGAAATTCTCGGCAATTTGTGCCAATACCGCCAGCTTCCGTTTTGCTTTCGCCGGCATTTCCTTCAACGCACCCTGCGCGTCAAAATAAGTTTTCAGAATTGTCTCGCGTTCTTTTTCCGTTAATTCATATCGCTCGTCGCGCATTACTGCCGCCGCATGCGCATCGACCAGCTCCGTATCGTTTAACTGTTGGATAGAACGGCCGGTGTTTTCGTTAAGCAGATTCATCATCATGACGAACAACTGCGCCTGTTTCTGTTTTTCCCGCAGCTTAAACCGGTAATTGCGAATTGTTGATAACGTGACGCCCTTTTCCTTCGCAATCTCCTGATCGCTTTGTCCCGACGCAAACGCCTGCAGCATTTCCAGCTGCATCGCGCTGACGCCCAGCGGTTCCGGCCCCAACCGCAGCAACATCGTTAAGGACGACCCATGCGCGTTTTTAACGTGCAGCTTCATCTTCCGCTCGCCCAGCACCCAGCGCTCATCCTGGGCATAGATTTCCTGAAGATGATAACGCTGCCGGCAGAACAAACACTCGGCTTCCTCATCTACAATCCGATATCCCCGACGGATTTCTTCCGCGCTGGCGTCCCACAGCTCCTGTTTTTCCATTTCATCTCTCCCCATTCCATTTTATACAAACATTATAAAATAAAATCTACTTATTTCATAGATGTTTATTTGATTATCTACCATAATTTAATCTTATTCTAATTTCCAGCCAATTTATTATGGCCCAGTCCGATATATCTGTGGGTTCTATCCGCCAAGCTTCATCCAGCTTTGCTTTTTGTTCAAAAAAAAGCACCGGCCGCACAGCCTGATGCTTGTTCCACTTTATCCGCGGCGAGTCCGCAGAAAGGAATTATCGTTGAATTCTTTCTCCAGCGTCGTCGCCGGTCCATGACCGGGATACAGTCTTAACTGCGGATCCAGCGTTCGAATCATTTTCAACGTCTGGCGCATCTGCGAATCATTGCCTAAGGGCAGATCCGTCCGCCCCACACTGCCTTCAAAAACGACATCGCCGCAGAAACAGTCCTGACCGATCACAATCAGTACGCTGCCCGGCGTATGGCCCGGCGCTTCCAGAATTTGCAGCTGAATCGTGCCCAACTTCATCAGCCCTTCCGTTAACGGACGAGTCTGACTGCGGACATGAGCCGTCATTCCGGCCATTCCATTGAGGGTTTCATCTTCAAGCAAAACCTGATCCGCAGGATGTACATACACTGGACAATGAAACTGCCGGACCAGTTCGTCAACGGCGCCGATATGATCGAAATGTCCATGCGTCAGCACAATCGCCGCCGGCACGCGTCCCTGCAAATGATCCAGAATCCGCTGAGCTTTGCCCGTCGGATCCAGAATCAGCACTGTCCCCGAATCTTCAAGAATATAAGTGTTAGTCGCAAACGCGCCGGAGGGAATTGATTCAATTCTCATCTACTTTTCCTTCTTTCTCACATCTGATTGAAAACTTTCATTTTTTTAACCGATCGCTGAAAATTAAACGAAATAAAAAAAGCCAGGATCCGGCTTCTTTTATTTTTTCTCCTTGTGAGTCGTTTTCTTATTGCAGCGTGGGCAGTATTTCTTGATTTCCATCTTTTCAGGGTGTTTTCTCTTGTTTCTTGTCCCAATGTAATTTTCTTCGCCGCATTCAGAACATTTGAAAGTAATTGCGTCTCTCATGAATATTCCTCCTAATAATGCTAAACAAGTATAACATAGTTTTTTTTAAATTACTATATTTTTTGAAAAACCTGTTAATTCTTGTGATTTTCGTTTACTGTGCCGGATCGGACGATGCTTGCGGTTCAACAGGATCCTGCGCTGGCGGCAATGCCGGAGTATCCGTCGGGATTTCCGCGCCCGGATCCGTATCCGCTGGCAGATTGGCATTTTCCGCGACGTCATTCGGATTGTATATCGCTTTGGTCAGCTCGTTGGTGATCCGCAGACAGAGATTGCTTTGCGATCCGCCGCCGGTGATCCAGGCGTTCGGAATCATGCATGCCATCGCAAATTCCGGATTTTCCGCCGGCGCGTAAGCGACGACGCTGTTGTTGGTCGTATCATAGCGGGTCGTCGTCCCGTCTTCGCTGGTCACATTGATAAACGATTCCGCCGTGCCGGTTTTGGCGGACATGGTAACCGGCACATCCGTTAAGCCATAACAGATTCCCCCGTAAACGCAGGCGTTGAAGCCCTGCCGCACCCGCTCCAGCGCGGATGGATTTTCCAGTGTTGACAGCACGTTGACATAGTTCTCATAAACGACGTTCTGCGTGCCCGGATCAAACGCCCGGCGCACCAGGCGCGGCTGGATTTTCTTGCCCCCATTGGCAATCGTTGAAACATACTGCGCCAGTTCAATCGTCGTATAGTTATCCAGCTGACCGATCGCAAAGTCCAGCGTGTTGCCGGCGTTGGCCAGCTTGCCCGGCATATAGCCGACCGCTTCATTCGGCACGTCGATGCCCGTTAATACACCCAGACCAAACTGACTGTAATAGCTGCGCATCAGCAGATAGGTATTCGCGTCGATCTGCAGCGGATTGTTTTCAATATACGTGCCGCCGCCCAAACGAATCGCAACGTTGAACATGAACACGTTGGACGACTGCGCCAGTGCCTGCACGTCATCAACCCAGCCCAGCGTCTTCCAGGATTTCTTGATCGGCGTGTCCTTGATTTTAATATAGTTGTCCAAAATCTTCTCGCCCGGCTGAATTACGCCCTGATCCAGTCCCATATAGACCGTCGCCCCCTTGACGACCGAGCCAGGCGCATAAGCGTCGGTGTAGATGCTTGTCGGACTGGCGCTGATCGAGCCGTCAGCATTGCGGATCATGCATGACATCGCCAGGATATCGCCGGTATTCGGATCCTGCAGCACATACATGATCCGGTCCATAAACGGACGCCACGGATCATCTTTATATTCCGTCAGCACCTGGGTTAAAATCTCGTCCAGCTTCTGCTGCAGCCGCGCATCAATCGACAATTCCAGATCGTAGCCCTTGGATCCCTCATTGACCTCGCTCAGATAACCCGTGCCGTTTTCATCATAAGCCAGATCATAGACTGACCGCTTCCCGCTGAGCAGACCCTCATATTGCTTTTCCAGACCGGAACGTCCGACTTTCTCATTGCGGGAATAATCCAGCGCCAGATAGTAATCCAGATCCTCCGATGGCAGCCCCTGCTTGGAGGTCGTCACGGTGCCCAGTACTGATTTCAGCATCGTCCCGAACGGATACTCGCGGTCCCAGTCGAAGTCGACGTTAAAGCCCTGGTAATCTTCCATGTGTTCGATTAAAAATGCCGCTTCCTCCACAGTGACGTCGCTTTTGATAATCTTGGTCTGACCGCTGGAAGGCATATCCATCGCCTGCTTGACGACATATGCCTTGCGCAGATCGGTATCCAGCGTCTGTAAATCCTCCTCGGTAATCCGTGCCAGCTCCAGATAATAAATGTCGTTGTCATTCAGATCACCTTTATAATACGCCGCCATTTCTTCTTCGGTGATCCGTTCGGCGTCGATTTCCTTTTTATGCAGACTCAGATACAAATCTTTCAAATCCCGCGTGCCCAGCTGGGTTTCATCCACTTCATAATCCGTTGAAAAACGCCGCGCCAGCTCCCATTCTTTTTCATCTGAGATTCCCTGAGGCGGGAAATAGGTAATATTCAAACGTTGTTTATTACCGACCAGCACCTGGCCGTTGCGGTCCAGCATCTCACCGCGCGGGGTTGTCACCGTCTGATAACGGCGGGTATAGGTCGCCAGCTTCTGCGCGTAATCATCAGTCTTGAGCATCTGAATCGAATACAGCCGGACGACGATCGCCGCCATGCCCACGCATACCGCCAGCGCGACCAGCTGAAAACGCCGGGTGACAATCTTGCTTAAATCCAGCGCTTTGCGCAGGTGTTCGCTGCTGCCTTCCCAATGCAGTTTCTTATCATCTTTAGTTTTTCTTGGTCCAAGTAACGGTTTATTTGTCATGCACGATCTCCTCGTATGCCTTATTATACCTTATTTTTTTCTGATTGAAGCTAAAACTTGCAGCAACCGGATGAAAACCTGTTCACGCAAACCATGATAAGCTCAGCTTGCAAAGGATTCAGAAGTCGCAAACGGAAATTCAACTTACGCAGATCATCTTCTATGATTTAAAGTTTGCCGCTTCCCGCTTTTATCCCCCTTTTCAAGATACCCATCTCCGTTTTCAAGCTTGTTAATCCTTTATATTTCCTTTTTATCTGCCCTGCATGGCAAATACGCCGCATGCAGAAAATGGAGAAAGCCGCTTTGTCTTTGCGATTTTTTAAAGTTGATTTTCCGCCTTTTTTACCAGTGAAAAAGGGAAATGCTTTCATGTTGATTGTTTGTAAAACGAAGCTTTTGCACGTTTGACAAAATTCTGATATTTTGCTTTCAGCGTATAGATACCCGCCTGTTCCACGTGAGTTTGATCTCCTGCTTTGACCAGAATCCCGTCGTTGACCGACATTGCCAGTCCTCCATTCAGGTCTGCCTTTTTCCTTTTCTTTCTCCTGTCCGCCCGCTTTCAAATTTATGTTATAATGATTACTGAGGTGAATTTCATGAGAAAAAGAACGGAAACTCGTCCGATTCAGGTCGGAAACCTGCAAATCGGCGGTCAAAATCAAGTGATCATTCAGTCGATGACCAATACCAAGACAAAAAACGTCGCGGCGACCGTGGAACAAATCCGCCAGCTGACGGACGCCGGCTGCCAGATCGTCCGGATGGCGGTCTATGATCAGGAAGACGCGCGGGCGATCCGGGAAATCAAGGCTCAGGTCAGCGTCCCGCTGGTTGCCGATATCCATTTCGATTATAAATTGGCCCTGACCGCGATTGAATCCGGCGTCGATAAGATTCGCATCAATCCCGGCAATATCGGCGCCCGGGAAAACGTCGTCGCTGTCGTCGAGGCCTGCAAGCAGCATCACGTTCCGATCCGGATCGGCATCAACAGCGGATCCCTGGAAAAAGCGGTGCTGGAGAAATATGGCCGGCCGTGCGCGGAAGCGATGATCGAAAGCGCCCGCAAGCATGTTGAAATTCTTGAGGAACTGGACTTCCATGACATCTGTTTATCGTTTAAATCCAGCGACGTCATGCTGACGATCAAGGCGTACCGCCTGGCTTCCGAGGTCTTCCCCTATCCGCTGCACTTGGGCGTGACCGAAGCCGGAACCTTTACATCCAGCGCGATTAAATCCAGCGCGGCGCTGGGCGCGCTTCTGATGGACGGGCTGGGTGATACCATCCGCGTTTCCGTCAGTGCGGATCCGGTTGAGGAATTGCGCATCTGCAAGCAGCTGCTGCGCTGTTTCAATCTGATCGACAACGTCCCGAATCTAGTCAGCTGCCCGACCTGCGGCCGGATTCAGTACAATATGATTCCGATTGCCGAAGAAGTCGAACGCTTCCTGGCGACGATTGACGCCAACATCACGGTTGCGGTCATGGGCTGCGCGGTCAACGGACCGCAGGAAGCCAGCCGGGCCGACATCGGCATCGCCGGCGGCAAAGAGGAAGGCTTATTGTTCAAGAAAGGCCAGCTGATCCGCAAAATTCCACAGGATCAGATCGTGGAAGTCTTAAAAGAAGAAATTTTGAAAATGATTTAACATTCCGGCTGCCGCAGCTTGTTTCCTGCGGCAGTTTTTCGATCGAAGAAGACAATGGCCAACGTTTAAGGAGGAATGGATTATGACGGATCTATTATGTTTCGGCAGCTGCGTGCTGGATCTTTATGCGGATGGGCAAAAGCCTGCGGTCGGCGGGGATGCGGCGAATCAGGCGATCTTGTTATCCAAACTCGGCTTCTCCACGGCCTGCAGCGCCCGGCTGGGGCAGGATCAGGAAGCGGATCTGATCCTCGCTCAGCTTCAGGCGCATAACGTCAAGATTGACTGGCTGCGCCGGCATGCCGGCGAGATCACAACACATTCCCGGATTCAGCTGGACGCGCAGGGTGAACGGCGCTTCACCGTTACCGGCGAAGCGCACCGCCATTTCACGCTGGCTGATTTTCCGATGGAGGCGCTGCCTTCTCTTCGCGCCTTGTCGTTAGGCTCGCTGTTTACGCTGCATGAACTGGAAATTTCCGGCATGGAACTGATTTTTAGCCGCGCGCGGGATCTTGGCCTTCCGATTTACAGCGATACGACCCGCGACCGGCATCACAAAGGGTTGTCCGGCGTGGCGCATCTGCTTCCTTACATCGACGTTTTCATGCCCTCGCTTGAGGAAATCCGTCCGCTGTGCTCACGCTTCCAGCCGGATGAAATCGCAGAAGAATTACTCCGGTTCGGCATAAATACCGTGGTCCTGAAAATGGGGTCTAACGGCGCCAACGCCTATCAAGCAACGCAAGTCTGGCGCTGCTGCGGCTATCCCGCCAAGGTTGTCGACACAACCGGCGCGGGCGACAGCTTCTGCGCCGGCTTCATCGCCAGCTCGCTGAGAGGCCTTCCCATTCCTCATGCTTTGGAAAACGGCTGTTGGTGCGGGGCGCAGGCCGTCCAGACAAAAGGAGCGAACACCGCTGGGCTCGCTCCATTCCGCCTGCCCTGGCCGCTGCGTTAAACTGCCGATTCAGCCATAAAAAAGACAGAAATCCAAGCTGAAACAGGATATCTTTTCAGCTTGACCTTTCTGTCTTTTTAATTTAGGGTTTCCGTGCGAGATACAGATCAAGCGTATCATAGATCCGAATCTGGTCTCCGGTTTCCTGCAAACGTTGGGCCATTGTCTGTTCAAAAGCCCGGCGACGGGCTTCCGGCAGCGCCCGATGATCAGAATACGTATTCAGCAACCCCAGATACGCTTCGGTATTCAGCGTCCGCACGCGCTGGTACAAATGCGTTTGAACGGATGTGAAGCCCGCCTCGATAAGCCGGTCTTTCCATACCGCCAGATCCGTTTCATCAAATCCCTTCAAAGCCTGATCCGACGGACAAAATTGTTGATAAACCTCGCGGTTGATCCGGTTCGACGGATCTTCCAGCCGGTTTGGATAAGGATGATTCCAGAATAAGGCCAGGCAGCCCTGCGGTTTCAACAAGCGCAGCACTTTCTCTAATGCCTCTCTCTGCGGCAGCCAGTGAAAAGCCGTCGCGCAATAAATCCCATCCCAGCTGTTTTCGGCAAGCTCCAGTTCCATAAAATCTCCCTGAATCACCTGAAACCGTGATCTCTGCTTAAACTTATCGCGGACAAATCGAGCCAGATTCTCCCCCAGCTCCACCGCCGTCAGATCACAGCCGGTATCCAGGATTGGCTGGGTGGCCTGTCCTGTGCCGATTCCGATTTCCAAGATCCGGCTTTGCCCTCCGGCATGAAAGCTTTCGATCACATCCTGCATCAGCGCATCGGGATACCCCGGACGAAAGCGATCATAATTCTGTTCGTCTTCATTGAATTTCAAGCGCAGCTCCACGTTCTCCCCCTCCTTCAATCCTTCTTAATTTAAGTTTATCACAAAATCAATTTCAACGTCTTTCAAAGCGGAGATTTTTATCACTTCCCCTCGCGCCGCGCTGCGATCAAAGCTTTTTGTTAAGCGTCCTTTTCCGGCGTTGCCCAGAACGCATCCCAGTCAGTCGTAAACATGCGGGAAGTCGATAACTGCGTATTTACAGGAATCAGATAAACAAAATCGCTGATTTCACGTCCGCAGACTGCCGGACGTTCGAAACGGAAGGTATTCTTTGTCATATAATCGCGGTAGTCGTCTAAACCAAACGCCCCGCCGTTATAGTTCGCTTCCGGATTCGCCGTCAGCGGACGGCCTTCGATCAAGGCGGAGCGCAGCGCTTCCACGCCGATATAATTTCCCTGTTCGTCCATCAACATTAAATTGTAGGTCGGATCCAGGAAGATCCACTGATCCAGCTGTTCGCTGTACGCCTGCACGACGACATGACACTCCTGATCCCATTGACTTGCCGAAAGACACCAGACCGGCACCGCCTTCACCCCATAGCTGCGCAGGATCCCGCTTAACAGCACCGAAAGGTTGTTGCAATTCAAGCCGCCTCCCTCGTCGCCATAGACGCCGACGCTGTCAAACGCAATATCGCCGCGATATTGCGAATAAGAGCTGTGATCATATTCCTCGCAGACCCAGAACAATCCGGCTTTCATCAGCTCCACGTCAGTTTTTCCGCCCAAAACCTCATCCAGATGATGTTTGTCCAGCCACGATGCTGCCTGCGAATCTTTTCCCAGCTCAAATTGATAGGCCGGGACTTTGCCGTCAGGCGCATAGTCCTGATATTTTACCAACAGTTCCAGCCGCTCCCGGGTTGAAGCATTGAGGCTGAAATTCAACAGATCGTCGGCTTCGGGTTCATTCCATTTCAGCGTTACGTCCAGTGTCTGCCCATTGTTATTCAGACTTCCCTGATAGTCGTCTTCTCCCTGGGAGAGGGTCAGCGTAAACGGTTCATTTTCATAAATGAACAGGAGCTTTCCCGCCTCTTCCTCCAATCTTTGAAGCGGCGATTGCACGCCGATCTGGCCAAGCCACCCCCGACCGGTGTTGATCAGAACCAGCCGCCGGTCATGGTCGATGAAAAACCCGCTGCCTTCATAAAATCCAATCGGCAGGGATTCCAGGGATTCAGTCGCAGTTGTTTTTACCGCGCAGCCGCTCAGCAGGCAGAGTAAACCAAACATGATTTTGATTGTTTTTATCATTTCGATTTCCCCCATTCATTTTGATTTTAAACAATCTGTACTATTTATAATAATACAGTATCATTAAAAATTCAAAAAGACAAGAACGACTTGATCCGACTTTATCTGACAACCAGAATCCCCGCGGAAGTGACGCTCAATCAGGAAGGATTGGAAACAGTTGATCCCGGCTTCTAAAAAGGAAGATAACAAAAAAACGAACCATTCGCAAACAGCGAACAGTCCGTCATCTGAAGTGAAAGAATTCCAGATTTCTTTACTCAGCGCATCCTCGAATCATCCGCGCGAGTATGGTTCTTTTTTTCCAATTTTAACCGCTCAATCAGGAAAGATTACTTTGCAAGTGTTTTCCGCCATTCGTTTTCCATGGCCTGTGAAATATGATAGCTTTCATATTCCGGCATAAACCCTTCGTGCCAGATATGAAATTTCAAACCGTCAAACTGAGTGAAAATCTGCCGTGCTCTTTCCAAGCCGGAAGGGCAGTATTTGAAATTGACAACCGCGGTGGTCCAGCGCTTCCCGCTAAGGATGGTCGGTTCTTCGTCAACAAAACGACTATACAGTTGATTCTCTTTTATTTTCCATGTCATCAGATCATCCTGACCACAAAATAATGTCCAAACCCCGTCGCCGCCGGAAACGTTCGGAAAATATTTTTGCTTTATGAGTTCCAGAAAAAGTTCGCTGAACTTCGTAGAGGCGTCGATCGTGTAGGTAAGGGTATGATCGTCGACGTCATCTCCCATACAAACATGTTGACGGCTGATCGTTATATCCACTTTTTATTCCTCCCTGTTTGCTTTTATCCTGCGCTTTTATTCTACTATAATTTTCAAAGGACGGAAATAGTTTTTCCCCTGCCTGAATTTCAACGATAAAAGGCATAGCCCGCAAAAGGCCATGCCCTGCCATGGATTCAATTTTATCAGATTTCCCTCAAGCTATTTTTCCGCTTTCAGGCAATCCAGCTTCCGGGGATCGAAAGCGCCGCTTCGCAGCATTTCGATTTCCAGCCCATACGGCGCGTGATCGTCGACATACGGCGTCTCCAGAATTTTAACGACATCCCCCAGCCGCGGATCCGCAAATACCCGGTACAGCGAATCAAAACCGATTTCACCATGACCTAAATTGGCGTGGCGGTCCTTGCGTGCACCGCGGACGTTTTTGGAATCATTGAGATGGATGACCTTTAATAAGGACAGCCCGATCATGTCGTCCCATTGCTTTAACACTGTATCCAGCTCAGCCACCGGGTAGCCGGCATCATGGATATGACAGGTATCCAGACAGAACGCGATCCGCTCTTTCTTCATCACACCCTCGCGCATCGCCTTTAGCTGTTCAAAGTTCCAGCCCAGCTCGCTGCCCTTGCCCGCCATCGTTTCCAGACAGATCAGCACATCGTGATCATCCTGAGCGAGCGCCTGATTCAAACCTTCGATGATCTGCACCAGACCTTCTTCCGCCGGCGCCTTGACGCTGCTGCCGGGATGCAGAACAAGATACCGCGCGCCGATTGCCGCCGTCCGGGCCAGTTCCTGCTTCAGGAAGCGGACGCCCAATTCAAAGGTATCCGGATTCTGAACGTTGCCCAGATTGATGATATAGGGCGCGTGCACGATCACGTTTTCTAACGGAATCCCGTTTTCCTTTAACAAACTCTGTGCTTCTTCAATCCGCAGCTGTTCCACCGGCTTACGCAGAGTGTTCTGCGGCGGCCCGGTATAAATCATCAGGGCATTGGCTTTGTAAGACAACGCTTCTTTGACCGCGCCCGCAAAATAGTCCGGCGCTTTCATCGAAACATGACAGCCGATCTTATTCATCGCTTCCCTCCTGTCGTTTCTGGCGCTGCAGCGCCTTGTAGCGTTCCTTGCGCTGTGCCTGGATTTCGCTCTGGATCATCGCCCGGCGTTCCTTGCGCTGGATCTGCTTGACTAAAGCGGCCTTTTTCTTCTTATATCCTGGTTTGACCTTTTCCTTCTTCCGGTTCAGTGACCGTGCGATTTCCTTTTCGCGCTGCTGCCCCGGCGACATTCTGCGGCGATCGGCCTGCCGCTGCGCCTGCCACGCGCCGTTTTTAAACGAGCGGACTTCAAAATGCACGCCGCGTTCTTTCAAGGATCGAATTGCACGTTCATCCTGTTCCTGATATAACGCGAAGCACGTTCCCTCACGGCCTGCCCGGCCGGTCCGGCCCGCACGGTGGATATAAAAATCCAGTTCGTTCGGGAATCCCAGCGAAACAACATGCGTAATCCCGTCGATGTCAATTCCGCGCGCGGCGATATCCGTTGCCACGATGTAGCGGTGATCCGCCTGTTCCAGCTGCTTCATCGCCTGCCGGCGCTGACGCGGCTGCAGACCGCCGTGGATTTCGATCACCGGCACATCCGCCTCGCGCAAGGCGTTGGCGGTCGCAGCTGCTTCTTCGCGGGTATTCGCGAAGATCAGGCAGACATACGGCATAAAGCCCGGTAAAATCTGCAGCAGCGTTTCGGCATAGCTGCGATGCTTGCATGGAACCAGAATGTGCTCGATCTTCGGATCCATTTTCGTTTCCTGCTCGATTTTGATCGTCTGCGGCGTCTGCATATACTTCTTTAAGAACGGCTTGAGACCTTGGGGAATCGTCGCGCTGAACGCCATCATCTGTAAATGATTCCCCATTCGGGAAGCGATTGCGTCGATATCCTCCAGAAAGCCGAATTCCAGCGTCATGTCCGCTTCATCGACAATCAGGATCGAAGCGGTATCGACCCGCAATACTTCCTGATCTAAAAATAAATCCTTGATTCGGCCCGGCGTGCCGATGACCAAATGCGGCTGGGTCTTCACGGAATCCGCCATTTTTTCCCGGTCCAGCCCGCCGGTAATCAGCCGTACACGCAGCCTTGGATCCGCCTGCGTCATCGTTTTGGCCCGGTTGTAGATCTGCATGGCCAGCTCGCGGGTCGGCGCGGTAATGACGGCCTGAACCTGCGGCAGCTCAGGTTTGATTTTTTCCATCAGCGGAATCAGAAAAGCATGGGTCTTGCCGGTGCCGGTTTCAGAAATGCCGATGATGTCCCGGCCTTTTAACGCGACCGGGATGACGGCGGCCTGAATCGCTGTCGGTTCTTGAAAGCCTTCCAGCTCGATCAATTTCTGCGTGCTCTCACGCAGCGCGAAGTCGTTGAATTGTGTCATAAAATTCCTCCTTTACGGGGTGAAAACTTGTTTATTATCGAATCGGTTCCGATCGTTAAACTTCTCACTTTGCCCATCAATTATACAGATTTTAAGCTTTTTATGCAATTCTCACACCGCTTTTCCTGCATCTTTTTCCATGATCTCGCCCAGTCTTCCTGTTTTCAAGTCAATTTGTTTATTTTTTCAGAACAATCCGCCTGAAGGAGAGCATCTTACGGGTTTTTCGACGGACTCGCTGGATTTTATTTCACTTGCGCACAAATCGGCGTTCACGGTATAATGATTTCAGGAAAAAGGAGTGTTTCATTTATGGAAATCATCCCCGTCATTCCCCGCGGTTATTGCAAAGGGGTTACGCAGGCCATCGCGCTGGCCCGCAAAACAGCGCGGGAAAATCCGGGCGTGCCGATTACGATGCTCGGTATGATCGTGCATAACCGCTATGTCGTCGACGCCCTGCAGCTCGATCATATCCGCTGCGTGGAACAGGCAGGCAAAACCCGGCTGGAGCTGCTGGATGAAGTAAACGAAGGCATCGTGATCTTTACGGCCCATGGGATCAGCGAGGAAGTCGCCAAGAAAGCGCGGCAAAAAGGATTGATCTGCGTCGACGCTTCCTGTTCCGACGTCAAGGAAACCCAGCGCTTAGTCCGTCAGGCGATTGCCGAGGGTGCGGATGTGCTGTATATCGGCAAGCGCAATCATCCGGAGGCGGAGGCCGTGCTGGCGATCAGCCCGCGCGTGCATCCGGTGTATGATCTGGATTCGTTAGCCGCCCTCTCCCTTGACAATCCCAAAATTCTGGTCACCAACCAGACGACGATGAGCGTTCTGGAAATCGGCCGGCTGATGGATCAGATCCGCGCACGTTATCCGCATGCCCGCTTTGAAAGAGAGATCTGCAACGCTACCCGGATTCGTCAGGAAGCGATCCAGAAGCTAAAAAACGTCGACCTGTTGATCGTCGTCGGCGATCCGCAGTCCAACAATTCCAACAAACTGAAGGACATTGCGATTCAAAGCGGAATCCCGGAGGTGCTGCTGATCGAAACCGTGCGGCAGCTGAAGCCGCAGGACTACCTGGGCCGCGAGCGCATCGCCGTGACCAGCGGCGCTTCAACTCCGACCTACCTGACGCAGCAGGTAATCGGCTATCTCAACGAAGCTGCGCAAGGCAACACCCCGGAATATCCGGCCATTGAACTGGATCATCTGTTATAAAGACAACGCCGTTTTCACGGCGTTGCTTTTTCGTTTACGCGGGCAGTCAACCTTTCCGCGAATCACTGGATCGTGCGCTCACCTGCCTTTTCCAGCAAAATCTGACCGTCATAAAACGGCGCGGCAAAATCATATTCAAACGGAATCAAAATCGAACCATCCATCCCCAACACGCCATAGCGGCCGCTTTGATCCTGCGCAACGATTCGTCCATGATCCAAAGGATACGCCGCCCAGCGATCACGATCCGGATCGATTGGCAGCGGCGCCAAATATTGGCATGGAATAATTTCTTCTCCCGCGGCATTGACATACCCCCATAAGCCATCCCGCGCCACCGGAATCAGATCACCATTGATCGCCAGACCTTGATCATAGATTGCTCCGGTGATCAGCTCGCCTTTCTGGTTCACGACGCCGACGCGATCCAGCCATTCATATTCGGGCAGGCCCTCCGGCGTTTCAGAGTAGCCGCTGACAGCGTGATACAAGCCCAGCTCGCCGCTCATCCGCGACCCGTCGAAGGGATGAAAGATGCCCGGCCCATCATGGCCATACTGCACCAAGTATGCAGTGCCGGTGGCCACATCGCCATAGATCGCTTTCGCACTGATCCCATGTTCACCCCAACAGAGATGATAGGGCGTGTCAAGCAACAGTGAAAAATCATAAGCCTGAGCGTCGCAATGCAAGTCAAGACTGTCTAAAACAGGCGCCCGGCGGCCTGTGATTGGGACGATCACCTCTTCATGAGGGCCGGCTACTCCCCACAGGCCAGCTTTTTCCAGGATGAAGTATCCCTCAACAAGCTCCAATTCAGCCTCCGACTGAGGAAATTGCTGGATCAAAGGATAAATCGCATCAAAACTGATCTCAGTAAGCAGATCACGGTCCGGGTAAACGGGTTCCATGGCTTCAATCTCGTAGTCATTCAAGACTACAAGATCATTCTCATAGTTAAATTCAGGCTGATAAATAACGCGCAGTGCTGCCTGTTCAATCTCTTGCCGACCTCTTAGAATTACTAAGGAACCTGTCTTCAGGTGATCATCGCCCTCCACGACATAGTAAATATTATCTTCTAAATAGCGAGAACCCGCCGTGGTAGAATACAGAGCCACTTCAATTTCACCTTCCACCGCCGGGGTGGACGCCGGTGTTGCTTCCACGCAGGGTATCGTCTCCGGTTTGGACGTGGAGGAACTTTGTGGTTTAGTCTTTGTGCTGCAGCCAATCATTAAAAATAATCCCAAGATCAACAGACTGAATCGCCGCATCGTTTTTCTCCTTCCTTTTCTTCTATTATAAAGAAACGATCAGGATTATAAATAATTCGATTCACAATTTCATGGAAATGTAAGAAATGGCGTTGTCAGGGGATCGCCGGGGCCTTATTCCCTACCGTCTGCCAGGATAAACGACAGCAGGATGTCAAAACGTTAATTTGTTGACGGATCACACAAGTTTCCACAAATGTTACGGCTGGGAATTCCTCTGCCTCGTTCAGGAAAATTGAGCCTGAGTCCTCACGGATGGACGTGCGCACAACGATTCAATTCAGCTGGTTCGTGTTGAAAAATGAATTGGACAAAGGCTTCAGCGCTGATTCAACGAGGATAAGAAAAGGACTGGAATTGTTCTCCGGTCCCTTTTACTGTTCTGCTTTTTTATGTTTTTTCAAGGCTTCGATTTCCTGCGGCGTACAGTTTCGCCACGCTCCCGACTGCAGCGTTTCATCCAGCTTCAACGGGCCCATCGTCAGCCGTTTTAAATATACGACCTCGTTATCGCAGGCGTGCATCATCCGTTTCACCTGATGAAATTTACCTTCCTGAATTGTCAGCAGAATGATGTGCTTTGCCGTCTGCCGAAGCGTCGCCGGAAGGCAGACTTCCTCATCGCTGATCCGGATTCCCGTTTGGATGGCCGCTTCATACTGCGGATCCCAGGGTCTTTCCAAATGCACCTCATAAGTCTTATCGACATGCTTTTTCGGCGAAAGCAGATCATGCGCCAAAGCGCCGTCGTTGGTGATCAGAAGCAGACCTTCGGTATCAATATCCAGCCGCCCGACCGGAAATAAGTCGGAGCGGTTCGTTTTCAGACAATCCAGCACGGTTTCATAACGGCTGTCCTCCGTAGCGCTGATGACCCCCTGCGGTTTGTTCAGCATGATGTAAACTTCGGTTTCATAAGTGACGATCCGGCCGTCGACCTGGATCTGATCCTGCCGTTCGTCAATTTTCTGATCATCCTTTTTTACCCGCTGGCCATTGACCACAACCCGGCCCTTACGGACCAGCTCCTTAACCTCTTTGCGGGTGCCGAAGCCGGCATGCGCCAGGAATTTATCCAGCCGCATCATCGCACAAACCGCCTTGTCATCCGACGGACCATCGCCGGCAGGCTCATGTGGAACAGATGCTGCGGCAGCCGGAAGAACGCCGTTGTGATGACGTATGTCAACATGCCCAAAATGCCATAGGCCGCTAACTGCAATACGCCGACGACCCGGGATGTGTTCACCACGGTCAACCCTACCCAGCGCAGCAGAACAAAACAGCCGTTCATCGCGATCAAGCCGATCGCAATCGCGCCCAAGCGCCGCCAGACACGCGCATACTGGACTTTGTATTTCTTCTTGATCAGATTCAGGTTCAGGAAAATGATGACCAGCGACGTCACGACGCTCGAGGTGATCGCGCCGCTGAAGCCGGTATATTTCACTAACGGAAAGAACGTGATCAGCTTGACGACAAAGCCGATGATCAGATACAGGATGCTCTGGCGGCGAAAGCGCAGCGACATCATTAACGAGCTGCAAATCGGCGACAAAGTGCCGGTTAACGCCAATAATGAGCTCCATGCCAGCATTTCGCTGCCCAGGCTGAGATTTCCTTTGCCATACATGATGTAATAGATCGGCGAAGCCAGCGCGAACAGGCAGAAGCACAGCGGCGCGCCGATATACAAAACGGTGTCCAGACAATCCAGAACATTCCGCCGCAGTTCTTTAAAGTTGCGGTTTTCCAGCGAAATTGTAACATACGGAACAATCCCGGTCGAAAAGCCTAAAGCCAGCACCTGCGGAATCGAGGTCAGCTTGTTGCACTGCACCTGAATGATGCCCAGCGCCAGCTTGGCGTCCTCATAACTGCTTCCGGCGGACGTCGCCGTATTGATAAAAAAGTTATTGTTGACAATATTCATACTGTTACCCAATAACGCCGTGATCAGATACGGTAAGCCAAACAGAAGCAGCTCCTGAAACAGCTCGCCGACTTCCTTCGGCCGGCTTGTCTGATGCCGCGCCAGCTCCTTGATCGGCTGGTAATGCTTGCGGTCGTAGATCAGGTAATACGCGATCGCCGCGATCGCCGCCAGCGAAGTGGACAACACCGCCATATATACGGCGAAAATATTGTTCATATCCAGAATATAAACAAAAAAAGCACCCAGCGCCAGGAGGGAAACAACCCGGGTCAGCTGTTCCAGCACCTGCGAGAACGCGTAAGATTTCAAATCTTTTAAACCCTGGTAAAACCCGCGGAATGAGCTGAGAAATGGCACGCAGACAACAGCCAGCGACAGGATCATGAAGACATTGCGCAAAATTGCGACATCCTCCGGGGTTTTCTTCGCCCCCAGCACCGAAGCCGCCAGCGGCCCGGATACCATAATGAACAAGACCGCCATGACAAACCCGCTTAAAAGCATCAGCGCCATCGACAGCTTGCGCACCAGAATGACGGTTTTATAATCCTCATTATTGGAATATTTTGCGACCATCGCCGCAACCGCGAACGGAATCCCGGCTGAACAGATACTTAACAGGATATCGTAATACGTATAGGCGACGCTGTAAAACGACATATTCGCTTCCCCGGCGATCGCTGTAAACGGGACGACATAAAGAAGTCCCAGTGCTTTGGAAATAAAGATCCCGGCCGAGCTGGTTAACGCCCCGGCGATCAACGATTGTTTTTTACCCTTGGTCATGATTACTCACTGTCGTCCTCATCCTCCGCCGGCAGATCGTCGTGCGTCTCTTCCGGCTCTGGCTGCGGGGTTTCGTTCTGATTTTCAAAATCCCCTGTCAGCTGCAGGTATTCACGAGTTTCCTTCAATTTGGCGTAATCCTTCCACAGCACCAGCACATTCAAATTCACAGTCGGCGAAGCACTCTCTCCGCTGGCCATCAAGCCCTTCACATAGCCCAGCTTGGGATAGACCTGATGGGGAATCAGCGAATATTCTTCATTTTCCAACAAGCCGACCGACGGCGCGATCACTGCGGTTTGGGAATAATCCACCGCCTCGTCGATCACCAGCATCTCCACGTCAACCATGGCGACCTGCGGATTATCGAGAATGACATAATACCGGTAAGTACCGTCAGGAAGCTGGTTCATGACGACTTCGAGATCATAAAAATCCGATTTTTCCTGAAATCGGTCCATTTCCATAATGGATTTATAGTAAGCAGTATACAGCTGCATTTTTTCCGTACTGATTTGATTCGGATCCTTTTTAGAACAACCGCCGATCACAAACAAGGCAGCGGCCATCAGGCAAAGTATCTGTCTGCGCATAAACAACACCTCCAGAGTATTATAACATAAGACGTTAAGCTTACAAAAGGATTAATTCCCGCTTTTGTCTCCATCCCGCCAAAATTCGTCCGGCCGCGCTTCAAAGTCCTGACTTAATACAACCCTCAAAGAGAAAAACTGAAGCAGATAGACGACCCTGGGGAACGACTTTCTCCCTGATGGTCTTTTCACTTCGCAAGATGGAAAGAAAAAGAAACTGCTTCTTTTCCCCAGCAGCCTGTGGAAGAATCAGTTTCTCCTTTGCTTTAGCGCTCGGCCTTTTTCTTGAAGGTCCGGCACAGCGTTTCATGATCGCAGCATGGCTGAATGCATTCGTCGCAGCCAACTTCAATCTTTTCAGCGGTGCATTCGCATTGCGTGTTGTATACGCAGGTCTTGACGTTGCACCCGATCCGGTTCTTATTCATCGTCATCGCCTCCCGCATTTATCCTTCCCGTTTCCGCCGATTTTATCCGGTAGACGACCATCCCGCTGAAGCTGTACAGCTGTTCGGGTATCACGGAGAAATGCGAGGTTGCCAGCTGGACCGACAGGACGTCGTTTTCACTCAGCTCCGCCAGAAATTCGTTCAGGCTGTCGGTCAGGTCATCCTCATGCTGCTCGTCAAAGACTTTCACCTGGATCATGTTTCTCACCCTGCTTCAGCATACCCGCAGGCCCTGGGCGAAATTTGTCTAAAGCAGGGCGTGCTGCTGCATAAAATCATGCAGCGCCTGTTTTTCCGACGGATCCAGCGGCACTAACGGCAGCCGCACTACGTCTGTGCACCAGCCCTGCAGCGCGAGCATCGCTTTGATATCTGAAGGCGAGGAAACTTTGAAGATCTGATTGCTGACCTGCTTCAGGCACTGATCCAGTTCGGTGTTCTCCACGCCGTATTGGTAATCTTCCCAGATCTTGACGATCATCCCCATGACGCAATGACCGGCGACCGAAACGATCCCGCTGATCCCCTCGCGCAAGCCTTCCAGAAAGTAGCCGTCTTCCCCGCTGAGAATCTGCACCTGATCATTGGCCATCAAGATTGCCCTGACCATCTCCATGTCGTGGCACGCCTGCTTCAAAGCCCGGATCTGGGGATAATCCTGAGCCAGACGGATCACGGTTTCCGCGCTTAACGCCACGCCGGAGCGCTTGGGTACATTGTAAAGCATGAGCGGTTTCTCACTGACGCGGGCGCACGCCGCGAAATGGGCGTATAACCCCTGCTGGGACGGCCGGACATAATACGGACACACAAGCATGATCCCGTCGACCGGTTCCGTATTGACCCAGCGGATGAGATCCAGCGTCTCTGCAGTGTTGTTGGTCCCGCATCCCATCCAGACGCAAACCCGCCGATCACTCTGCTTCAGCACGCAGCGCAGCACCTGTTGTTTTTCTTCCCGGGTTAAGGCGCTGGCCTCCGCCGTCGTTCCGCATACGACAAACCCGTCGCAGCCCTCCGCGATCAGCTTTTCGACGAGGTTGCTTAACGCGGTTAAATCAACCTCCCCGGATTCCGTCATCGGCGTGATCAGCGCCGTCATGCAATGGCCCAGCTTCATTGTGATCCCTTCCCTTCCAATAACAGCGGCTGAATCTGGCGGTCTTCCAGCGCGGCCTGCAGCGTGGCTTCGATCAAGCGCCAGTCGCTGACCAGACTGTTCGGTTTATGCACGTAGTCATCCTGTCCAAACGGCACGAAAAACAGATGCCGCAGCTGTTTCAGTCGCAGCAGGTTAACCCCCGAAAGACCGAGAAAATCATTGGACGCAATGCCCAGCACCAGCGGTTTCTGATTGCGCAGTAACGCTTTGGCCGCCAGGGTGACGGGCGTATCGTAAATTCCCAGCGCCAGCTTGTTCAGCTCGGTGGCCGTTATCGGCGCGATGACCATCGCGTCAAAATGGTCGATCGGACCGGTGCGCTCGGCTTCCTGCAGCGTCGTCATCACCGGCTTGCCCGTCAGACTCTCCAGCTGTTTTACCCGCGCGGCGGCCGTGCCGAAACGGGTATCCAGACGCGCGGTATTCTCGCTTAAAATCATCGTAACAGGCCAGCGTTCAACCATGTCCGTCAGCTGTTCGATGACTGCGGCATGATTGCAGAAGGATCCGCACATTCCCCATAGAAGCTTCATCGTTTCACCTCTTTCAAAATCACGTCGGCCAGGATTTCACCAGCGCTCTGCCACGCCACGATCCCCGGCAGCGGCGGCGCGGCGATGACGTGCGTATCCTTGCGCTTATACACGCGTTCGCTGACGCCGACCGCCCGCGAAGCGATATCAATGATCAACGGCTGTGTCTGCCAGCCGGCCACCATCGCCTCGCTGATCACCTCGATGGGCGCGGTGTTGATCACGACCGGCCACGGCTGCTGAAACTGCCATTCCTGCAAAGGGATAAAGGCGTACGGCAGCAGCGAGGATTCAGGATGCGCATGCGCGGAAACAATCCTGACTTTTAGCCCCAGCTGATGAAACAGTCCGGCAATCGCCCGGCCGCAGTGCCCGAAGCCGATCACATCGTAACGATATTCCGCCAGCGAGCGCGGCGTATTCTGGATCACCATCGCCAAAATTCCCTCCGCCGTTAACGCCGCGTTGGCCGCAACGACCTCCTCCCGTGCTAAAAGTGAGATCACCGTCTGCGGCAGCTTCTTAATGTACGGCGTGATCACTCCCGTAAAAATCAACGTTTCCTTGCGCAGCGACGCAAAGAAATCCTTCATGCAATACCCTCGTTTTTTGAGTTCGATAAATCCGTCGTCGCTGACGCCCTGAATCGGCAGGATGACCAGATCCATTCTGTTCGCCATCCGTTCGATCTGTTCCATGTCTTTTTCACACCGGCCTTCCTGGACCTGAATCCCGGCCGACCGTAAACGCTGAATGATAATTTCCATTCGCTGGTCATTCACAAACACGACCGCTTTCATGGATGCACCTCCTCTTGTATCCCATTCTATGACAAAAAAAAAGAAGGGTTCCTGTCCCTTCGGTCCTTGCCGAGGGAAACAAACCCTTCCTGATCTTTCAACGCTTTTTCAGCCCGATGATCGCTCGCCCTTTCCCATCTTGTTCTTAATGACAATCTTCTCTTTTTGGCGCGGGATTGCGATTATTGGAAGTCGCAGACAAAATAGTTCTTCTTGCCTTTGCGCAGAATCGTAAATTCCTGATTAAATGCCTCGCTGCGGCAGACCGGCGTCATCGGATCCGTCACCTTTTCACCGTTGACCTGAATGGAACCGCCCACGATCCACTCGCGGCCTTCGCGCTTGCTTTTCGCGATGCCGCTCGCCACCAGCACGTCCAGTAACGGCTGCTTGTCCTCAATCGTAAAGCGCGGCATGTCGGAAATCCCCTGCTTCAGTTCCTCGACCGTCAGATCCCTGAGATTGCCGCCAAACAGCGTCTGCGCGATTTTAATCGCAGTGTTGTACGCTTCTTCGCCATGGATGAACGTGATGACTTCCTTCGCCAGCGTCTTATGCGCTTCGCGTAAATGCGGTTCCGTCCGGTTCTTTTCTTCCAGTGCTTCGATTTCCTCCCGGCTTAAGAAAGTTAAAAACTTCAGGTAATCAATGACCTTGCTGTCCTCGGAGTTGATGAAGAACTGGTACATTTCATAAGCCGACGTCTTGTTGATATCCAGCCAGATCGCATGACCGTTGGTCTTGCCGAACTTCGTGCCGTCCGACTTGGTCAACAGCGGCATCGTAAAGCCATAAGCTTCCTGTCCCGTCTTCTTGCGGATCAGCTCAATCCCGGCCGTGATGTTGCCCCACTGGTCCTGACCGGCCACCTGCAGCGTGCAGCCCTTATTTTCATGCAGCCACCAGAAATCCATCGCCTGCATCAACATGTAAGAGAACTCGGTATAGGTGATGCCGGCGTCCAGACGGCGGCGTACGATATCCTTGTTCAGCATGTAATTGATATTGAAGTATTTCCCATAATCCCGCAGAAAGTCAATGAAGTTGATGTCCTTGTACCAGTCGTAATTGTTGACGACCTCAAAGCCGAAGACTTTCTCCGCCTGCTTTTTCAGGCATTCATAGTTGTGATTGACTTCTTCTTTTGTGACCATCGGCCGTTCCGCATCCGGCTTCGGATCGCCGATCAGCCCGGTGCCGCCGCCGACCAACAAGATTGGATTGTGTCCGGCGTCTTTTAAACGCTTGCTGATGAGAAACGATGAGAAATGCCCGATGTGCAGACTATCCCCGGTCGGATCTGTCCCAATATAAAACGTCATGCCTCCGGCGTTCAATTTCTCCCGCAACTCCGGCGAGCTGACATCTTTGATCAATCCCCGCCATTCCAGTTCTTCATAGATACCCATTTGATTTTTCCTCCTTCAAAATAAAAAGACGCCCCCATAAGGACGTCTTTGCGCGGTACCACCTTAATTCATATCCCTTGGTTTCTCAGGATATGCTCTTCTTCATAACGCCGAAGTCCGCGTCCTATCTTTGCCATAGGAGGCTCCGAGGTGTATTCCCCTTTTCCTGCTGCCTTTTCGCACCACCCAAAGGCTCTCTTCCAGCATTCCAAGGCTACTCTTTCTCTTCCCAGCCTGTTAGAGCTATTATAGCCGCAGACCGGTGAAGATGTCAATCACAAAGTCGACTGCCGCGGTGTAAACAGATAGCTCAATTCAATTTCTTTGTCGATATCGTCGGTATTTTCCTGCAGCATCTTCGTCATGACGCGCATCGAAACCGCGCCCAGATCATAGGACGGAATCGCAAAGCTGGAAATCTGCGGCCGCATCATCGAATTGTATTTCGTGTCGATGACGCAGACAATTTCCATTTCCTTCGGAATGTCGATGCCGTTTTCCTTGGCCGCGTTGACGACTGCGATCGCCTGCGAATCCCGGTTGGCGATAATCAGGTCATGCTTGTGATCCTGCAGATAATCCTTCATGAAGTCATACGACGTGCGGTACTGACCCGGAATCTCCAGATAGCCGTTGAATTCCAGACCTTTGGTTGCATACGCTTTCTTCGCGCCGTTGATCATCTGATCAATGGAATAGCCGTTTTTGCGGTCCTGAATAATTGCGATGTCACGCTTGCCGCCTTCCAAATACTTCATGACCAGCTCATAAACGGCGTTCTCAATGTCGACGTAGACCGAGCTGATCTTGGCGTCGGACACCTTGTTGCCGATAATCACGATCGGTACGTTGTATTTGGTCAGCGTATTCAGTTCTTCGCGCATCAGCTTGTCGTTATAAATGACGACGCCGTCGACCCGGGACTTAATGATATTTTCAATGATATCGTTGATCTCGTTGATGCCTTCGGTCGTCGTGTGAAGCATGATGTTGTATTTATAGATTTTCGCGACGTCCAACAGTCCGTTGATGATCTGGCCGGTATACGTGAAGCTGGCCTCCGGAATCACCAGCGCGATCGTCGTCGTCTTCTGCAGAGCCAGCCCCTGCGCAATCGCGTTCGGCTTGTAGCCCAGTTTTTCAATCGCTTCCTCGACCTTTTGCTTGGTTCCGCCCTTAACGACGTTGCTCCCGTTGATGACGCGGGATACCGTGGCCAGGGAAACGCCGGCTTCGTTAGCTACATCATAGATTGTTACTCTCTTCATGCTCTGCACTGTTCTCCTTTTCTTCTTCGTTTTCCGGTTTGGCTTCCGGTTCAGCTTCCGCGGCCGGCTGCGGTCTTAACCAGTTTTTCAGCGCGTCGACCGTCTTTTCCGCGACGTCGATCGTCACATCCTTGGCTTTTTCAATATTCTGCTGCACTTCCGGCTTGCTTGTAAAGTCCTTCACAGCACGCTGTCCTTTTTCAACCAGAGCGGCTGTGCCGTCTTTGATCTGATCGACTTTTTCCATCAGATCTTCATTGTTTTTCAGCTCGTCCAGTCCGCTCTTAACGCAGCAGGATACCTTTTCACTGACGTCGCTGACTGATTTTTTGATATCCTCAACGGCTTTGTTCAGCTTCGGATCCGTCTTGATGTCGTTAAACAGCCGCTGAGATTCCGCTACGGCCTTATCGGTCGTGGCTTTGACCTGGCTCATCGTTTTGCGGTAGGTGTCGCTGTCCTGAACCTGAGCCGTTAACAATTTCAGCTGATCGATACCCTGATTCAGAATTTCGATGGCTTTCTTCGCCGCTGCCTGGATCTTTTCCTTGACTTCCGACGACTGCTGACTGCCGGCGTCTTCCGCCTCACGGTTGATTTCTTCGATCTGTTTTTTCAGATCCTCTACCGTTTTTTCCACTTCTTCGTCCACTCGTTTGTTTTCGTCACTCATGTTCTGTTCCTCCTTCACTCTGAGTTTTAGGTTCGTCGCTTTCCGTCGGGACTACTGCCGCGGGTTCCGGCTGCGGCGCCGGTTTCTTCTTCGCTGAGCGCGCGGCGGCCGCCTCCCTGGCGCTGTCGAGATTCCCGGCCATAAAACCAGCCATATTTTTGACAGCTCCCACAGCACTTTCCTGAACCTGGTCAATCGTTGAAGATAGCCGGACCACTGTGTCCAAGGGCGCCTGAAGCTTGTCAATGCTTTTATCTACCCCCTCCATCGCGGAACCCGCCTTCTGAACCATGACCGTTAATTCCTTAATAAATGTGACGCAATGGCGCAATAAATAAATAAGAAAACAAAGTACAGCGACCCCCAGAATCGGGACCAGCTGTACTGAAACTTTATACATGGCCGCCAATAGTTCGTCCATCAAAATCACCTCAAGTGTATTATACTCAATTATGAAAAGATTTTCAATAAATTTGATAGCGCTTAACCTTGCGATTGTTCAGAAAATTGTATTGAAGCTGATAAAAGATGGAAATGACGGGCTTTTCTCACGTTTCGACAGATATCCGGAATGTGAAGATTCGGCGAAACTTTTGCACGGATTTGTTTTCTACCCTGTTTCGTTCCCTTTTTGAACTTCGTCAAAGCATGCTCAACAGCCAATATAATAAAGATCCCGACTCGCTGGAATCAGGATCTTGTATGCTGTTTCGGATTGATTTAAATCAGATGATATTCTTCCAGCAGTTCTTCGATCACCGTGCCCTGGATTTTTTTCAGACCTTTCTTTTCAAGCCAGTGAACCAGCCACGGCACCTTGATGTCTTCCAGCTTGCGGCCATCCAGCATCTTATAGGTCGAATCCATCAGAACGCGGACATCGTACACCGAGTTGAAGACCTCCGGCACGCCGCGATCAACATTTAAGAGCGTATAGACCGCTTCCATGCCGGTGCGGACAGAGTATTCCGTGGTGAACACCGTATCGCGGACGGTATCGGCAAACTGTCCGATGAATGCAAAGTTCACGCAGCCCTCCGGGACAACCTTCGGGCGATCGCCTGCTGTGCGCGGCATGAAGAAGGCGGTGATATACGGCATCATGCATGGGATGCAGCGGGCGGAATTAACCGCCATGTCATGAATCTGATCCTCTGGCACGCCCAGATGATACAGCCATTCCTCCGTGATTTCCGTACCGGTGCACTCGCGCATCGGCTTCTTCACGTAGTTGCCCGGAACATCGCCGAACAGGCCGTAAACCCAGACGACCAGCTGGTCCTTCGGCTGATCCTTGAAATGCGGCTGGCGGTTCAGCGTGTAGCTCATCAGCCAGTTGGAATCCTTGACGGTGATGATACCGCCGGTGACGACCTTGCCGCTGAACGGATCACGCTTGCAGATCTTCTGGATATACGGCGGGATGCGGTCGTCCAGCGTGGTGACGGTCGCAGATTCCCAATAGGTCTTATCGGTCTGCGTGCAGAATTTATCCGGATGTCCAAACGCCGGATCCTGCGCCGCGATGTTGCGCCACAGCTGCCAGCAGCCGCCGTTTTCAGTGTTGAACTGCGGTGCGTGGTCATTGTCGCCCAGACTGGAATTTTCCGTGCAGCTGCCGTTGGTCACGAAGACAAGATCGTTTTCCGTCAGCGGGATCGTGATTTCCCGGCCTTCCCTGACGCAGACGATTCGGCGGGCCACCTTCTTTTCCCCGGTGATCTCAAATTCCACATTGGTCACGCGCGTCTCATAGTCAAACTGCACATGATGCTCTTCCAGATATTTTACCATCGGCAGGATCAGGGATTCGTACTGATTGTACTTCGTAAATTTCAGCGCGGAGAAATCCGGCAGGCCGCCGACGTGATGGATGAAGCGCTGGATATACAGCTTCATTTCCAGGGCTGAATGCCAGTCCTCAAACGCGAACATCGTGCGCCAGTACAGCCAGAAATTACTGGAGAAGAATTCGTCGTCGAAGACGTCGGTAATCTTTTTGTCATAGAGATCCTCGTCCTTCGTGAAGAACAGCTTCATGATCTCCATCGCCGCTTTGTCGCTCAGACCGAATTTGCCGTCAGTATGCGCATCTTCGCCGCGGTTGATCGTCGCACGCATCAGCGAATAGTTCGGGTCGTCCTTGTTGAGCCAGTAGTATTCGTCCAGTACGGAAACGCCTTCGGTTTCTAAGGACGGAATGGAACGGAACAGATCCCACAGACATTCAAAGTGATTTTCCATTTCCCGGCCGCCGCGGATGATGAAGCCCTTCTGCGGATCCTTGATCCCATCGCAGGCGCCGCCGGGCAGCTTGCCTTCCTCCAGAATATGGATGTGCTCGCCCTTCATCTGGCCATCGCGGACCAGGAAACATGCCGCGGACAAGGCCGCCAGTCCCGAGCCGACCAGATATGCGGACTTGTTGTCAACCCCTTCCGGCTTGCGCGGATGTGCAAATGCTTCGTAGTTACCATTGCTGTAATACATTCTCTTTCTTCCTCCTGTTTGTTTTTTTCTAACCGTCTTCAGCTTACTTCTTCCTGACCTCTGCCGCCATAGACACCGCCAAGGGCCTGTATAAAATTCCGACAGACAAAAAAATCTGTCCTGATTTTAGCCAAAAACGAACAAATGTCAAAAAACAGGAAAGACAGAACGGGCTTGTAGAAAACATCTCTGTTTCTTTCCCTATTTTCAAAATCGGCTATTCTCCTTCTCTTTTTACGTTTCCTTCACACCGAACAAAGTCAGCACAAAAAAAATCAGGATTGCATTGCCGCAGCGATGCGTTCCTGATTTGTTCGTTTATCAAATTTTATTACAATTTCTGTTTAACCAGCCCGCTTAAGCCGTAGATGTCCTTGCTGGACATAAACAGATAAACCGCCGGTGCCAGTTTGGCCAGCTCCGCAGCGCCCTGTTCATCTTCGCTTAAGATTTTAGAGCCGGGAATCCGTTCCTGAAGATAGGTAATGTCGATATCAATGCCGTCTTCCTTATCATCAATACTCGTAAAATCACACAGGTAAACCTCATCCGCCTTTTTCAAGGCCGCTGCGAAATCATCGGCGAAATGAAAAACGCGGGAGACGCGGTGCGGCTTAAAGATCGCGATCAGCCGCTTGCCCGGAAAACGTTTGCGGGCAGCGTCAATCGTAATCGACACCTCGGTCGGATGATGGGCGTAGTCGTCGACAAAGACGTTCTCGCCATGCTTCTCAATCGTGAAGCGGCGTTTTGTCCCCTTAAACGATGCCAAGCCCGGCTCGATCTGTTCAGCGGTATACCCCTCTAACAATCCCAGCGCGATCACGCCCAGGCTGTTCCACAACAGATGCCGGCCGACAAACGGCAGATCGAAATGTCCCTGCAGCTGGCCTTGAAACAGCACGTCAAAATGCATGTCCTCGCTGGTTTCCACGATATTGACCGCCTGAAAATCGTTGCCGTCTTCAACGCCGTAATAATAATGCGTCACCGCCGGATCAATCCGCAGCGCTCTGACCTTCGGATCATCGCCGAACAGAACCAGACCTCTTTTTACCTGGCAGGCGAATTCCTCATAGGCTTTGGCATAATCCGCTTCGGTTTTAAAATAATCGACGTGATCCAGATCGGCATTGGTAATGATCGCGTAATCCGGATGATACGCCAGAAAATGCCGCCGGTACTCGCAGGCTTCAACCGCCAGATATTGGCTGTCCGGATGAATTTCCCCGGAACCATCGCCGATCAGATGTCCGGTCGGCGCAATTTCATCCATCATCGCCGCCAGCATCCCGGTCGTCGTCGTCTTGCCATGGCTGCCCGCCACGCACAGACTCGTATAGTCTTTCATCAAAGCGCCTAAATACTCATGATACCGATAACAGGTCACAGTCGGATTGGACCGCGCCGCCGCGACCTCCGGAAAATCTTCTTTGAAGGCGTTGCCGATAATCACCGTCATTCCATCCTGAATATTCGCCGGATCAAACGGCAGGATCGGGATACGCCGCGCGATCAACGGATCCTCTGTGAAGAAATGCTTCGTCAAATCCGAGCCGGAAACTTCCATGCCCAAATCGTTGAGAATGCAGGCCAGCGCCGCCATGCCCGTTCCCTTGATGCCGATAAAAAAGACCATAACAACACCCTTTCTACGAATTCAGATCGTCGTCAAACAAACTCAGGTTCTGCGAAACAACCGTCTTGTCAGAGCCTTCCTCCTCATTCTTACGATCAGCTTCTGCTTCCTGCGGTTTCTGAAGCAGCTCGTCCAGCGACACGTTGATCAGCGGTTCTTCTTTGATGGCGGCCGCGGGTTTATCCAGACGCTCCGCAATCTCTTCGACCTTATCTTCCTGCGGTTTATCCATGCCGTAAATCGGTGAAATTACGGTTCCCAGCGAGCTTTTAACCGGGCTGACCTTCTTCGCCGCCGGCGTCTTGGCCGGCTGGCTCTTTTCCCCGAGCACGCCGAAAATCGGCGAGATCACCGGCGTAAATTCATAATCTTCCTTCGGTTCCACGCGGACCGGCTTCTTCTTCACCGGCTTGTCTTCCGCAATCGTCATTTTTCCCAGCTTGCTGGAAGGTTCCTTTTTGACCGCGGGTTCCTTTTCTTTTTCTTTCTCTTTCCTGGTATCCAGATATACTGCCTTGACTTCCTGCGGAAGCGGAACCGCCGGCTTGGCCTCAGGCTTGACCGCGGGTTTGGCTGGATTGCTGCGGCGAACCGGAACCGGTTCTTCCTCAACCTCGTCAACGACTTCTTCTTCAAAAATCAACGACATTAATTTTTTTATCATACGGGATCATCCTGCCTTTTCATTCTATTCATCCTTGCGGATATTGTTGCCTATTCGCCATCCGACGGCGTTTGAATATCGTCGTCGTTTTCATTCAGCGGCAGATCGTCGGCGCTGGTGCCGTCGTCGAAGGTTTCGCCGCTCTGATCAATATCGCCGCCGGTATGCGCCGGTTTGTTCGGCATCATTTCCTCCAGCCGGCCGTTTTCCGGAATTTCATCTTCAAACAGATTCAGGTTTTCTTTGACGTAATTAATTTTTGTCCGTGAGGAATAAGTTTTGAGTACGGCATCCTCGTCGACTTCAGCTGTACGGGCGATCTTGATCATTTCTTTCGCCAGCGCCGGCGCGCCTGTCTCATTGCTTAATCCGGTAAAGGTAAAATACGGGGTTTTGACCATGACCAGCAGCTGACCGTTCGCCGAAGGCAGCAGCCCTGCGATATATTTCTGCGTTCGCCCCTGGATATCGGTGAACTCGCCTTCGCTGACGCTTATCCACGCCTCGCTCTGGGGCAGGATCACACTTTCAGATTGATCATAGAGCTTGACGTTGACGATTTCGGCAACGTTGAGATTCATAATGAATTCCTGGTTATCAAGAACGAAGACGTTGGAGGAGGCCGTCGAGCTTCGGCGTCCCACACCCGGTTCGGCATAATAACTGTACAGATCTTTCACGTTATCCGCATGGACGTTGATCGTCAGCGTGCTGGCTTGCATGCAGGCCGCCTGCAGCCGGCTATCCAATCCTCCCTGAGCGCTGCAGCCGCACAAACACAGGCAAAACAGAAGCAGCGTGATTTTGCGCATGAGAGTCCTCCCTTCGTTTTGTTTATTCTATCATGTTTCCCTGTTTTTTTAAATGGCTTTCTTCTGCCAAACTGCGCGGTAAATCGGCTGGCCCAGGTCCATGAATTTTTGTTCGTATTCCGTAATCGCGTCTTCCGGATGGGGCTGACGGCGGAAATCGACGCTGACCTCGCACAGCCGCCAGTTTTCTTTGGAAAATTCTGTCAGGGAAAACTCAAACAGCTTCGGGTTGTCGGTTTTCATGATCACCTGGCCGTTTTCATTCAGCAGGGTTTCATATTGCTTTAAAAACCGGGCGTGCGACAGCCGCCGCTTGGCATAACCGCTTTTCGGCCACGGATCGGAAAAGTTCAGATGGATGACGTCGACCTCGCCCGGGGCAAACCAGGCGCTGATCTGATCGGCATCCTGAGCGATGAACGCCATGTGTTCATGCGGCTGGGCCAACGCTTTTTTTACGGCTACCGCGGCGACGTTATGTTCTTTCTCAATCCCGATCCAGCCTTCTTCGGGGTTCATCGCAGCCATTCTGGTAAAATAATCGCCCTTGCCGCTGCCGATCTCAATTCGCAATCGGGAACAGTCCAGCAGTTTGTGCCACTGACCAGCCCGTTCTTCCGGTTTTTCGATAACAAAATCAGTATTTTCCTTTAAAAAGGGTTCTGCCCAGGATTTTTTTCGCATTCTCATTGTCGGATCCTCCTTTGGAATAAAACAGCGGATCAGATTTGACCCGCTGTCAGCTTATTGTTCTCGCTTCCGGAACACGCGTTTTTCGCCATCCCGGCGATCGCGCGCAGCCCGTTTCGCCCGCTGTTCTTCGTCCCAGCCTTCCGGCTTTTCCATCAAGTCGCGATGGGAAACGTTGACGCGGCCTTTCTCGTCAATCTCGGTGACGACGACCTTGATGACGTCGCCCAGTTTCAGCACGTCTTCCGGTTTTTCAATCCGCTTGTAATCAATCTTCGATACATGAAGCAGACCGTCGGTGCCCGGGAACAGCTCGACAAACGCGCCGAACTTCTCCAGCCGAACGACCTTGCCGTCGTAAATTTCCCCGACCTTGGCCTCGCGGATAATCTGGTTGATCGTATCTGCGGCCTTCATGATCGCATTCTTATCGCTGTGATAGATGACAACCGAGCCATCGTCTTCAATATCAATCTTGACATTGTCGCAGTCCGCGATGATCTGATTGATCATCTTGCCGCCGGTGCCGATGACTTCGCGGATCTTATCGACCGGAATCATCATGCGGTACATCTTCGGTGCGTACGGGCTGACCTCCGGACGCGGTTCGCTGATCGCCGCCATCATGTTCGCCATGATTTCAGCGCGGCCTTTTTTGGCCTGCGCCAGCGCTTCCTCCAAAATCGCGCGGTTGATGCCGTCGATCTTGATGTCCATCTGCAGCGCGGTAATCCCCTTCGGCGTACCCGCCACCTTGAAGTCCATATCGCCATAGTGATCTTCCATGCCCTGAATATCCGTCAATACGGTGTAATGCTCGTCGCTGGTCTTGATCAGACCCATCGCCACGCCCGCGACCGGCGCCTTGATCGGAACGCCCGCGGACATCAGCGCCATCGTGCCGGCGCAGATCGAAGCCTGGGAGGAGGAACCGTTGGATTCCAGCACTTCCGCGACTAACCGGATCGTGTATGGGAATTCTTCCTCGCTTGGAATGACCGCCGACAGCGCTCTTTCACCTAGGGCGCCATGCCCGATTTCACGCCGTCCCGGAGAGCCCATCCGGCCCGTTTCCCCGACGGAATACGGCGGGAAGTTATAGTGATGCATGAACCGCTTGGTTTCAATTTCCGTCAGATCGTCGATGATCTGGTTGTCGCCCAGCGCGCCTAAGGTACAAGCCGAGAGCACCTGCGTTTCACCGCGGGTAAACATCGCCGAGCCATGCACGCGCGGAAGCAGATCGACTTGCGAATTCAACGGACGCAGTTCGTCGACAGCACGGCCGTCCGGACGGATCTTTTCTTCGGAAATTAAACGCCGGACTTCATTCGCCACGATTTCCGTGCAGTAAGCGCGGACCTGCTTGACTGTTTTATCCTTCAATTTTTCGCTTGCGTATTCACGGGCTTCGAACAGCGCCGCCATCTCGTCGGTAATCTCGTCGATCTTGCCGTAGCGTTCCAGCTTCAGCTTGATCGAAACTGCTTCGATCAGACGTGCTTTCGCCAATTCGTCGATCTCCGCCTTGATTTCTTCCGGCACGACGTCCAGCTTGATTTCCATCTTCGGCTTCGCACACTTTGCAATGATCTGTTCCTGGAATTCGCACAGCATCTTGATGTGATCGTGACCGAACATCAGCGCGTCGATCATCTCTTCTTCGCTGACTTCCTTCGCCCCGGCCTCGACCATATTGATCGCGTCCTTGGTTCCGGCAACCGTCAGATGAATGTCGGATTTTTCCGATTCCTCCACGGAAGGATTGATCACAAACTTGCCGTCAACGCGGCCGACGATGACCCCGGCGATCGGACCGTTGAACGGAATGTCAGAAATGCACAGCGCACAGGAAGCGCCGAACATGGCGGCCATTTCCGCCGAGCAGTCCTGATCGACGGACAATACCGTGTTGACGACCTGAACTTCGTTGCGGAAACCTTCCGCAAACAGCGGACGGATCGGACGGTCGATCATCCGGGCGGTCAGCGTCGCATGTTCGCTCGGCCGGCCCTCGCGGCGTAAAAAGCCGCCTGGAATCTTACCGACGGAATACAGCTTTTCTTCAAAGCTGACCGTCAGCGGGAAGAAGTCTGAATCTTTCGGAGTATGGTTGGCAGTAGCGGTTGACAACACTACTGTATCTTGGTAACGGACTACGACAGCTCCACCTGCCTGTTTTGCGATTTCTCCGGTTTCAATCGTCAGATTGCGGCCGCAGAAGTCGAATGTAAATACCTCTTTCGCCATTTGTTCACCTCATTAAATGTTAACCTTTACAATTTTATCACAGTTTCTGCGTAAATCATAGAATAGTTTAAGACAAAATACCGCCATTTTTTGAGGTTTTCTCAACCGGGGAAATATGGCTGACGCCAAAACAAAGAAAAAGCCCCCCTTGCGGGGAGCGATTCCTGCGTTATTTTTAAAGTTCAGTCTTCCACAGACCGTGCAGGTTGCAGTATTCGTAAACCGCCAGCGGCTTGCCTTCACCGATCTCAAAGACAGCCTTCGGTGCATCGGACGGGGTCAGATGGCGGATCTGTACGCCTTTGTCCGTTTCCAGCAAAATCCATTCGATATAATGCGCATCGGTCATCGGATGCTCAACGCTGCCGACAACGACTTCGATCTTGCCTCCGTTCACAGTGACCGCCGGCAGATGTTTCTCCAGCGCCGCTTCCGTGGTGTTGGCGATCAGCTCGTGCATTTCCTCGCCGCAGCAGATCATCGGTACATATGAATCGTGCAGAACATAGGTCATATTTCCGCAGTGGTTGCATCGTAAAATTTTCATTCAACAGTCCTCCTTTTGACTTGATGAGTTCATTGTACTAAGAAAGGCTCAGACGTGCAACGAATATGCCCGCGATCTTTCGGATCCGAACAAAAGCAGGTTTCATCGCCAGCTTGAATCTTCCCCGCTGTCAAGTAAAAAAAGGACCTTCCCCAAAGGGAAAGTCCGCGGTTTTCCTTATGCGCCAGCGATCTGGTAATTATCGTCCTGAATCTGAATCTGATCGTCGCCCAGAATGAAATAATGCGGGTAATGATAAAGCAGATTCTGATTGACGAAAGAAATGCCGCCGATCAGCTGATTGACCTGTTCGATCGAAGTCCGGCGCATCAGATCGGCAATGTAATTGAAGTCGGTCTTCTGCGTCTTGTATTCCTCATCCGCAAACGTATAAATCTTCTCTTCCGGGATAAAATGCGTCAGCCGGCTCAGCGGTTTGACGACGTTGCGGGCGTATGCCGGGGCGCTGACTGCGTAGCCGTTCATGCTTAACGGAGTGCCGATCTCAACGACCGCTTTCAAGATTCTGGCATTGCCGATGACTTTTTGAAAGTCCTCGTCGTTGACGTTGATGACAAACTTTCTCCCTTCCGCAAACTGACGGATATGATACTCATTCTGGAAAAACAGATACAGATGATGATTCAGGACGTCTGCCAGCTCCTGCTTGACAGGCTCATAGCCAATCCAACCGCCAAAATCGTTGACATCCACGATTTTAATGCCGTACATGACCTGTTTCATCGAACTTCCTCCTTTGCGACCTTCTGTCAGAAGATCTCTTTCTGTCTTCATTATAGTCCTTTTCAACCGCTTTTCCAGTTAATTTGATAAACATTTCACATTATTTGTCAATTTTTTTAACATGAGGAAGAGAACAGGAAACGCGCGCAATCTCTTTCCTGTTATTCAAAACTGGCAAGGCTCACCCCACAGCCTCGGCAGTCGGCATTGCCTATTTTTCTGACTCGGCTTCCGCGATCAGCGCCGCTTTCTGCGCCCGCGTCAGCTTCTTGATCGCCGCTTCCTGTTTCAGCGCGGCGGATTTATCAATAAACGCTTTCGCATAGGCCACCCGCACCGGCGGGTGGGAACGGGTATATTTGGCGCCCCGGCCTGCGCAATGCGCCGCGAAGCGTTTTTCGACGTCGTTGGTCCAGCCGGTGTAATAGCTGCCGTCCGCACATTCCAGAATATAGACCCAGGCGCTCATCATTCCACCGATTTCAGCGATTCCACCATCGGGATCGCACGCAGCTTGGACTTCATGACCTGATTGACGATCACTGCGAACAGCATCGTGATGAGGACGGAAATCACATAGCTCTGCGGCAGGATGACGCGGCCGAACATGATGTTGTCCAGCTCGACCACGACCATGATCGTCAAATGCAGAATCTTGCCCAGCCCTAACCCGAGCAGAGAACCGATCAGGGTCAGGATGATATTTTCTTTATAAACATAGGTGTTGACTTCCTTGTTATAAAAGCCCAGCACTTTCAGCGTCGCAATTTCGCGCAGCCGTTCGCTGATGTTGACATTGGTCAGATTGTACAATACGACAAACGCCAGCATCCCCGCGGAGATGATCAGCACCAGCACGATATAATTCAGACTGCGGATCATGTTGTTGAAGTTATCCTTGATCCCGGTATAAAACGACAGCGAGCTGATCTTCTCATTCTTTAACAGTTCCTGACCGCTGCGCTGCTCCGCGTCGTCAATCTGGGGGTTGAATTTCAGGAAAACGGCGTTGCTTTGGGCACGCAGATCGTAGGTTTCTTTATAGGCGTTGGCGTTCATGTACACGTAATGGTTGAGATAGTTTTCCGCGATCCCGGTAATTTCGACATTCCGGCGCAGTTCCTTCTCATTTTCCAGCTCGATCGTGTCGCCGATATGCAGATTCATGTCGTTCGCCATTTTCTCCGTGATCACCACGCCGCTATCCTTCAGCCGCAGCTCTTCCTGCGGCTGTTTGCGGGGATGCAGCGACACGAAATCGCGGAACCGCTCCGGATCGGAGGTCACGACCAGCGTCACCTCCGTGCTGTCATTGCCCTGGTAGACGACAGCGTTGGACTGGTACACATCCAGCGAATCGTCGATCATGTCCAGGCTGGAAATCTGATCGAAGACCTGTTGCTTCTCAGTCTCATCCAGATCTTTTTGCAGCGATGCGATCCCCTGATATTGGAAGATTTCGCCGAATTGGGAATTGACAATCCGGCTGATCGAATCCTTGATGCCAAAGCCGGCGACCAACAGCGCCGTACATCCGGAAATGCCCAGCACCGTCATGAAGAAGCGTTTTTTGTACCGGAACAGATTGCGCGCGGTGACCTTGGAAGTGAAGGAGAAGCGCTTCCATACAAACGTCATCCGCTCGATCAGGATCTTCTTGCCCAGCTTTGGGGCTTTCGGCCGCATCAGCAGCGCCGGAGTTTCAATCAATTCCTTATAACAGGCCGCAAACGCCGCCAGCGTCGTCACCAGTACCGACGCCGCGGTAGAGCCGATCATCAGCGACAGCTGCGGCGTAAAGCTGACCGGGGGCAGCACGTACATCATGAGCCAGGCAGTATAGATGATCGCCGGGAAAGCAAACAACCCGACAGCCAGCCCGACCAGACTTCCGGTCAGACTCGCAAAGGCGGCGTAGAACACATACTTGAACGCGATCTGCCCGGTCGTATAGCCCAGCGCCTTCATCGTCCCGATCTGCGAGCGCTGTTCGTCGACCATCCGGGTCATCGTCGTCAGACAGACCAACGCCGCGACTAAAAAGAAGAACACCGGGAACACCTTGGCGATCGCGGCCATCCGGTCGGCGGCGCCCTTGTAATCCATATAGCTGTAATGCGACTGGCGGTCGAGAATATACCACTTGCCCTGTTCGATCTGTTCGATCTTATTCTTCGCCAGCACCAGCTCCTCGCGCGCATCCTCCAGCTTTGCTTCACCTTCCGCTTTGTTGAGCGCCAGATCAATTTCACCCTGGGCGACTTCTTTCTGCCCTTGCTTCAGCTTGGCTTCTCCTTCGGCAATCTGCTTATCGGCTTCCGCCTTGGCCTGCACCAGCGTCTGGCGCTGCTGCTCGATCTGGGCATTGGCCGAGACGATCTGTTCGTCGATCGTCTTGAGCACTGTTTCGGAGACTTCCAGTCCCTGATTGATCAGATCCAGCTGCGCCTGCGCCGTCGTAATTTCGGTTTCCAGCTGGGTTAACACGGCCAGTTCACCCTGCAGTTCCGTGATCCGGGCATTGACCAGAATCAGCTCACCGGGGATTTTTTCCAGCTCAGCCGCTTCCTCTTCACTCAGCGCCGGATATTTCTCCGGATCCGTCTGATTGAGCGCTTTTTTGGTTTCCAGCTCCACCTGACGGGTAGTTAAGTCGAGTTGTTTCTGCGTCTGCTCGTTCAGTTCCTGCTCAGCCGGGGCCAGCTCGGTCTGCTTGTCCGCCAGATTTTTCTGTTTTTCAGCAATCTGACTTTCCAGCGCCGCTTTCTGTTCCAGCGCCTGAGCGTTAGTGGTTTCATATTCTTTTTTCTTTTCATCGTAGGTGGCGACCAGCGTATCAATTTGTTTCTGGATCATCTCGATCTGCGCTTCACCCTGTTTCAGCTGCGCTTCGGCCATCGCCTTGCTTGAAGTCAGCGTCGCCTGACCGACTAACAGCTCGTCCTTGCCCTCCTGCAGCTTTTTTTCCGCTTTTTCAATCTCGGTATTGAATGTCGTCAGCGCTTCGTCGTATTCCGCCTGTCCATCCGTATATTCCTTCATCGCTTCGTCGACAATCGACTGCCGGCGCAGCTCTGCCCGTTCGCTGCCCAGCGTCGTCAGCGTTTCGCTTAACGGCTCCAGATAGTCGAAATAGTCCTGATTGTAGCTGTTGTATGGTTTCGCTCCGCGGGCTGTCAGATAGACGTCGGTATAGACCTCCATCGTGAAATCGTTTTTCGGCACGTACACATAGGTATCGACGCTGCCGGAGCCGATCGTACTTGTGCCCTTTTCGTAGGAAAGGTAGTACGGCGTGTTGACTGTTCCGACAATCGTGAACGTATCGCGGCTGAAGCTGTCATCCAGCGGATCGGAAGTGCCGCTTTCGATCTTGATCGTATCGCCGATCTTCATGCCGGACACGACGATTTTGCCATCCTCAATGACGCATTCGCCGCTTTTTTCCGGCAGCCGCCCGCTTGTCACGACCAGCTGGTTGATATAATCCGGATCCTGCGGATCAAGATGCTCCAAATCCAGCGCGTGAACTTTCAGCACCAGCTCCTTGGAGCCGATCCGGGTGATCACATCCTGCGTATAACTGGCCTGAACGCCTTGAACGCCCGCAACCTGACGCAGCTGGCGCACGTCGTCCTCGGTGATGCCGAAATTGGAAACGACGCGGTAATCCATTAAATTGTAATCGTCAAAATAGCGGTCGGCCGTGTATTTCATATCCGGCGCGGAAGCCAGAACGCCGGCGAAAAATGCGACGCCGATCGCGACGATGCCGAAGATCGAGAAAAACCGGCCCCTGGTTTTCCGGATCTCCCGCAACGTGTCTTTCAATAAAGGACTGCGCATGCCTACCACTCGATCTCCTGAATCGGCTTCGGATGCTCGTTGACTTCAATCGAGCGGATCTTGCCGCTTTTAACGCGGATGACTTTGTCGCCCATCGGCGTCAGGGCCAGGTTGTGCGTGATGACGATGACGGTCATCTGCTGTTCGCGGCAGGTATCCTGCAAAAGCTTCAGGATTGCCTTGCCGGTTTGATAATCCAGCGCGCCGGTTGGTTCATCGCACAACAACAGCTTCGGATTTTTCGCCAGCGCCCGGGCGATCGCAACCCGCTGCTGCTCGCCGCCGGAAAGCTGGGAGGGAAAATTGTTGCGCCGCTCCCGCAGGCCGACCGCCTCGATCGTCTGATCGACGTCCAGCGGATTCTTGCAGATCTGCACGGCCAGCTCAACGTTCTCACGAGCGGTTAAATTCTGCACCAGATTGTAAAACTGGAAGACAAAACCAATGTCGTAGCGCCGGTAGGTCGTCAGCTGGCGGGCATCCATCTTGGACACTTCCTCGCCGTCGACTAGAATCTCGCCGCTGGTGCAGGTATCCATCCCACCCAGAATATTCAAAATTGTGCTCTTGCCCGCACCGGAAGCACCGGCAATCACGACAAATTCACCTTTTTTAATCTGGAAACTGACCCCGTCCAGCGCCGGAATCTCCACTTCCCCCATCTTATACACTTTCCGGACGTCCCGGAACTCAATAAACTCGCTCATTGTTGATCTCCTTTCGCAGCCGGACTGAACATGCTCAAAAACAAACCGAAGTAAATCCGCAGCACCTCGCAAAGCTGGTTTTGATCCAGTTCGCCAGCTTGGGAAAAGACTTCGCGCACGCCTTGAAACAACGACGCGGAAAACATCCGGCACAGCGCGTGAAACTCAGCGTCCCGGTTGAATGGAAACAGCGCCCACTCTTTAGCCAGCACTTCCAATAAGGAAACAAGCCAGCTTGAAATCTGTTCGCTCAGATCGCTGTGCAGCATTAAAATCCGCATCTCCTGCGGCATCCGCACCGACAGCTCAGCCAGATCCAAAGCCAGCCGGTCAATTTTCGGCCGCAGCTCGCCGATGGATAAACCGACCGCCGTATTGGTCTGGTTCAGCGAAATCCGATCATCCGTCAAACTGCGCACCAACTGATCCAGCTGTGTCAGCGCCGGCGAGGTGATCGCCTGAATAAGCTGATCCTTGCTTTCAAAATAGCGGTATAAATTGCCGACCGTCATCTTGGCCTGCGCGGCGATCCGGCGCATCGAAGCATCCCGATAGCCATATTGCAGCAGCTCCTGTTTGGCGGCTTCCAGAATTTTATCCCGCTGGATTTCTTTCAATACCTGCGCCATAGTAAACCTCCGTTCATTATTCCAGTTACTAATAATATACGGTTGTTCACTGACTTTGTCAATCGTTTAAAAATAGACAGATCTTCCCGGGTGTCCAAATTCAAAATTTTCTGAAATTTTGATCCTGACCCTTTTAGTTTATGCTCCTTGTTTTAGTCCAGATCGCCGATTCTGTCCCGACTTATTTTTTTAAATCGCCCCCGGTATTGCTCAGCACCGGCTTGTTTAAGCCAATGAATAAGACAGAGGACTCGCCTTATTCAAAATCCGGATTTCAGACTTCCTTCATCCTTAGAAACGTTTAAATGAAAAATCCCGCGGGATGCTTCATCCTGCGGGAGATCTTCTTTCCCTGATTCTAGAACGTTAAATCAAGCTTGCAAAATGATTCTTGCGAACAGGCGGCTCTGCGTTTCGCGCCCCTTCAGCATCGGACCATCCGGTTTATTCGCCCGCGAACTGACTGTTGTAGAGCTGACTGTAAAAGCCGCCCTGCTTCAATAATTCGTGATGGCTGCCCTGTTCCAGAATCTGACCGTGATTCATCACAAGAATCCGATCGGCCTGTTCGATCGTCGACAAGCGGTGAGCGACGATGAAGCTTGTGCGGCCCTGCATCATCTGATCGAACGCCGACTGCACCAACAGCTCCGTCCGGGTATCAATCGAACTGGTCGCTTCATCTAAAATCAGGATTTGCGGATCGCAAAGCAGCACCCGCGCGATACACAGCAGCTGTTTCTGTCCCTGCGACAGCGAAACAGTTTCATCCAGCAGCGTATCATAGCCCTGCGGCAGCTGATGGATAAAGTAATCAAGATGCGCCTGCCGGGCGGCCTTCTCCACATCCGCAAGCGAAGCGTCAGGCCGGCCGTAAGCGATGTTCTCACGGATTGTGCCGCGGAAGATCCAGGAGTCCTGCAGCACCATCCCAAAATGGGCGCGCAGCTCATGGCGGCTGAGCGTGCGGGTGTCCACGCCGTCCAGCCGGATCACCCCGCCGCCAATCTCGTAGAAGCGCATCAACAAGTTGATCAACGTCGTCTTGCCGCAGCCGGTCGGGCCGACGATCGCAATTTTCTGACCCGGCTTGACCGTGAGATTGAAATCCTCGATCAGCGGCTCGTTTGCCTGATAACGAAACGACACATGCTCCAGCCGCAGCTCGCCGCGGCCCTGTTTTCCTGACCCCTGATCTGCCTGATCGCTTTCCTGCGGCTGATCAAGCAGATGGAAAACCCGCTCGCAGCTGCTTAAGGAGGCCTGCAGCTCGGTAACGACGCCGCTGATTTCATTAAACGGCTTGGTATATTGCGAAGCGTAGCTTAAAAACGAAGTCAGCTGACCGACGCTCATGCCGCCGCCCAGCGCCGTCAGGGCTCCGATGATGCCGACGGCGGCATAGGCCAGATTGTTGACGAACCGCGTGCACGGATTGGTCAGGGAAGAAATGAACTGCACCTGCGTGCCAACCTGGTTAAGCCGCTGATTGATTTCATCAAAGGCCGCTTCCGAAACTGCCTGCTGATTGTAGGCCGCGACCAGGCTCTGTCCGTTGACCCGTTCCTCGGCAAATCCGGACAGCTCGCCCTTGATCCGCGCCTGCTGCTTAAACAAGCGCGAGCTGCGGGAAGCGATGAATGAAGCGACGCCAAAGGACAGCGGCGTGATGAGCACGACGGCCAGCGTGATTCCCGGATGGATCGAAAGCATGAAGCCCAGCGTGCCGACAATCGTGATCACGCCGGTAAACAGCTGTGTGAAGCCTTGCAGAAGACCGTCGGAGATCACGTCGATATCGTTGACCAGCGTGTTCATAAAATCTCCCTGCTGCGTTTTATCCAGCGTCGCCAGAGGCAGCGCGTGAAACTGCGCGAAGCATTGCATGCGCAGATCCCGGATCGTCCGGTAGCAGCAGACATTGGTGCAGCAGGTCATCAACAGCTGAAAGAGCGCGGCCAGAATCACAACGGCCGCCAGCGCGGTCAGTGTCTGAGTGACCCGGATAAAATCAACCTGCCCCGCCGCTACGATCGCATCGACCGCCTGACCGATGATCACCGGCGCGCTCAGCGTCATCGCAACCTGCAGCAGCGCGAAGACCAGCGCCATTGCCAAAAGCAAGCTATAAGGTTTTACATAGCGCAGTAAGCGCCGCAATAAAGCTGACTGACTCATCGTTGATCCTCCCTCGTCTGTGAACGGACGATTTCCTGATACACCGCACAGGTGTCCAGCAATTCTTCATGCGTCCCCTGGCCGACCAGCCGGCCCTGATCCATCACCAGAATGAAATCCGCGTGCCGGATCGAGGCGATCCGCTGAGATACGATCAGCACCGCGGGACTGCCCTCAATCTTTTTTAACGACTGCCGCAGCCGGGCGTCGGTTTGATAATCAAGCGCGCTGGTGCTGTCGTCCAGCACTAACAGAGATGGCCGGCCCACGAGCGCGCGGGCAATGCACAACCGCTGCCGCTGACCGCCGGAACAATTTTTGCCCCCCTGTACCAGCAGCGTATCCAGTCCCTGCGGCATAGCTTCGACAAAATCTCTGGCCTGCGCCAGCGTCAGCGCCTGCCATAACGCCGCGTCATCGGCGTCTTGATTGCCCCAGCGAAGATTCTCGCGGATCGTCCCGGAAAACAGCACCGCCTTCTGCGGCACAATCCGGATCTGACGGCGCAGGTCCGCTAATGAAAATTCCCTCAGCGGCACTCCACCCAGCCGGATCTCGCCCGCTGTCGGATCGATCAGCCGTGGCAGAAGCTGCACGATTGTGCTTTTGCCGCAGCCCGTTCCGCCGATCAGTCCGACGGTCTGGCGCGGCTGAATTGTAAAGCTGATCTGTTCGATCGCGCTTTCCCCTTCGCTGTAACCAAAGCTGACCTTATCCATCTCCAGCACAGCATCCTTATCCTTTGACAGTTCCGTGATTCCGCCAATGATCGCCGGCTCTGTTTTCAAGACCGCTTCAATCCGGCCGGCTGAGGCGGCGGCTTTCGTGAAGATTACAAACAAATTGGCCAGAACGACCAAGGCCAGAAACATCTGCGTCATGTAATTGACCAGCGCAACCAGGTTGCCCTGACTCAAAGCGCCGCCGTTGACTTGAAAGCTGCCGCAGTAAAGCAGCGCGACAATACCCAAATTGATGACAATCTGCGTCGCCGGGTTAAACAAACCGCTGATCCAGCCGACGCGCATCGACGCTTGATAGCTCGCCTGGGCAGCTTCGTCAAACCGATGCGTTTCCAACCGCTGCCGCGAGAATGCGCGGATGACGCGCTGACCTTCGAGGTTCTCCTGCGTAATCTGCGAAATCCGGTCCAGCTGCCGCTGCACAGCTCTGAAAAAATGCGAGGAACACGTCATCAATACCCCCAAAACCAAAGCGATCACTACGATCGCCGCCAGAAAGATCAGCGCCATCGTCCGATCGATCACCATCGCCATCGTCAACGACCCCAGCACCAGAAACGGCGCCCGGATCGCCAGCCGGATCAACATCGCGACGGCCTGCTGGACCTGATTGACGTCGTTGGTTAAACGCGTGATCAGCGACGAAGAAGAAAACTGACTGACCTGCTGGGCCGAGAATAAATTGATCTGATGATACACAGCCCGCCGCAGCTCCGTGCCCATCCCCTGCGAACACCGTGCCGCAAAATACTGACACGTCAGGGAACAGGCGATGCCGACCAGTGCGAAGCCGACGATCACCCCACCCTGGCGCAATATATAAGCCAGATCTTTCTGCGCGATGCCAACGTCGATGATCCGGGCCATCACCAACGGCACCAACAATTCAAAAATTGCTTCCGCCAGCTTGAACAACGGGCCGAACACAAGTTCTTTTTTAAAATATCGGAAATACGAAACAATCGTTTTCATACAAACTTCTTCCTTTCAGACTTCACTTATTATACCAGCGCCCTTGATATAGAAAAAATATTGGTTTACTATATAAACTATACTTAAATCATATAGGAGGATCACGATGGAACTGCGTCAGCTCGAATATTATGTCGCTGTTGTCCAGCATGGCAGCATCTTACAGGCCGCTTCCGCGCTGAACTTATCCCAGCCGCCGCTCAGCGTGGCGATGAAGCAGCTGGAACAGGAGCTCGGAACGCCGCTGTTTTTCCGCGGAGCACGGCGGATCCAACTCACCGCGGCCGGCGAGCGCTTTTATCAGCGGGCCCTGGACATTCTCAGCCTGACGGAAGACACGCGCCGGGAGATCACCGGCTATGCCCAGGGACAGGGGGGCGTCCTGCGCCTGGGCGCGGTCTCCTCCTCTGCCGCTTCCTTATTATATCCAAGACTTTTCCGTTTCGCTGCACGGCATCCGAAAATGCGATATCAGATCGACGAAGGCAATACGTTTGAACAGTTGAACAAACTGGCGGCAGGCCTGATTGAAGCCGCGATCGTGCGCACGCCCTTTTACGACGCTTCGGTTCACGTCCTGGAGCTGGACGCCGATCCGCTGGCCGTCGTCGTCCGGCGGGAAACGGATCAATTTCCAGACGATCAGATCACAATCCGGCAGTTAAAGGATCAGCCGCTGGTTTATTACCGCCGCTTCGCGGCCCTGTTAGCGGAGGAATGCGAAAAGGAAGGCTTCACGCCTTCCCCGCTTTGTCTTAATGACGATGCCCGGACTTCGATCCAATGGGCGCAGGCCGGACTGGGCACGGCTATCGTGCCCTATTCCTCCGCCGGCTTCATTGATCTGACGCAGATGTCCGTCAAGCCGATCGCCTGCGAACGGCTGGTCACCAAAACGTGTCTGATCTGGTCGAAAAAGCGGCCGCTTTCCGCCGCGACCGCGTTGTTTCTGGATTTTCTCCGTCAGGATTCCAAGGTTGACGTATAGATCGCCTGGATATCGCGCAGGATTTCCGGATGCCGGAATTCCCGGTAATACACCATGTTGATTTCACGCACCATCGTCATGTTTTCAATCGGCAGCGTCACCAGCTTTTTCTTCTGCACCTCACTGCGGCAGGCATTTTTCGAGATGATCGTAACGCCCATGTTGGAAGCGACGAGTTCTTTGATCACGACGACGCTGTCGATCTCCATGATCACGTTGAAATCATGGATGCTTAAATTTTGTGAGATCAGATGACTTTCAAACAGACTGCGGGTACCGGCGCTGGAGGAACGCAGAATGAAGTTTTCATTCCGCAGCTCGCTCAGCGATACACTTTGCTTTTTGGCCAGCGGATGATTGACCGAAACGGCTACGCACAGCGAATCGGTGTCCAGCAGGATGGAAGTGAAATGCGGGGCGGTGATATTGCCCTCGATGATCGCCAGATCCGCCTCGTACATTTTGAGTTTATTATAAATATTATTTATGTTATCCGTAATAATATTAATATGAACGTTAGGATGCTCGTTGCAGTATTTCGCAAATAAATGCGGTACGATGTTGTTCTGGGCGGTCGGCGTGATGGCCAGCGTCAGGCTTTTCACCTGGCTGCGGACGTCGCTTAACGCCTGGCGCAGATTCTCGGAAAGCGCGTAAGCCCGCCGTGCATACTTGATCAGCACCTCGCCTTCCGGGGTCGGAACCAGCTGACGGCGGTTTTTATAAAAAATCTTAATGCCGAATTCCTCCTCCAGCAGTTTGATGTGATGGGTGATCGCCGGCTGCGTTAAAGCCAGCTGTTTCGCCGTTTTGGTATAATTGCCGCATTCCACTAACGCCAGCAATGTTTTAATCTTGGGATCAATCATCAGGTCATCCTCCTATTATTAAATATATTTATAATATACAAAATATTCATAATTTGATTTTATCCTCTTTGATCCATATAATCAAGTAGGAAACGACAAGGGGGAATTCAAACGATGTTAAGTTCATTTAATTTACAGCCCAATTCCGAGCTGGGGCTGTGTCTGGCGATTATTTTGTTAAGCGGGTTTCTGTTAACCCGGATCACAAAGCTGCTGAAGCTGCCCAATGTGACAGCTTATATTTTGACCGGCGTGCTGTTAGGGCCGTTCTGCTTCAACGTGATCCCGACGGAAATCATCAACAGCCTCGGTTTTGTCACCGACGTGGCGCTGGGCTTTATCGCTTTCGGCGTCGGCCGCTACTTTCTGTTTCATGAGTTGAAGCGCAACGGCATCAATATCCTGATCCTGACGTGCTGCGAAGCGTTGATCGCCGCGGTAGTCATCATCTTCGTGATGGTTGTGATCTTCCGCCAGCCGCTGGCCTTCGCGCTCTTGTTGGGGGCGATCGGATCGGCGACCGCGCCGGCTTCCACGATCATGACGATCCGGCAGTATCAGGCCAAGGGCGATTTCGTCAATTTAATCCTGCAGGTCGTCGCGCTGGACGATGCGGTATCCATTCTTGCCTTCAGCGTCTGCGCGGCGATCGCGGAAGCGCTGGTTCAGCACTCGGCGATGAATCTGATGGTGTTTATCGAGCCGGTCTTAACCAACGGTTTAGCGGTGGTCATGGGCATCGGATGCGGTCTGATCATGAATAAGATGATTACGGAAAAACGTTCCGATGATAACCGTCTGATCATCGCGGTGTCGATGATCTTAATTATGAGCGCGCTGTGCACCGCGTTGGATGTCTCGCCGCTGTTGTGCTGCATGGCGATGGGCGCGGCTTATCTGAATTTATCCAAGGATATTCAGCTGTTTGATCAGGTCAGCAGCTTCACCCCGCCGATCATGACGATCTTCTTCGTCGTCAGCGGCATGAATCTGAATATTCCGGCGCTGCGGTATGTCGGCTTGATCGGTCTGGGGTTCTTCTTCTTCCGCATTGTCGGCAAGCTGATCGGTTCGTGGATCGGTTGTACCCTGATCCAGGCGCCGGCCACAACACGAAATAATTTCGGTCTGGCACTGGTGCCGTCAGCCGGCGTCGCGATCGGTTTAGCGGCCCTGGGCCAGCGGATCTTGCCTGGCGAATATGGAACGTTGTTGTCCACGGTCATCCTGTCAACGGCGATCCTGTATGAAATCATCGGTCCGCTGTGCGCGAAGACCTCGTTAATCTTATCCGGTTCCATTCCCAAAGAAAATCTGCATCCTGCCCATCACAAGCATTCTCATCAGGCCGCGGTCTGACTCTCTTAACCAGAAACGAGTGGAAACGTCTGGGGTTATCCCCTTCGCTTCCACCCGTTTTCTTTTGCCTTGTTTTCAGCGCCCTCTTCCGTGAAAAATACAACCCTCGCAATCGGGTGGCGCCAATCGAATCAGACAGAAAGCATAAAAAAACAGCGTCGTGAAACGCTGTCTTCATCCTTACTTTCTCAGGCCCAAGCGCTGAATCAGATCACGGTAACGGTTGATATCCGTGTCGCGCAGATAAGCTAAGAACTTTCTTCTGCGGCCGACCATCATCATCAGACCCCGTGTGGAATGGTAATCCTTCTTGTGTTCCTTTAAATGTTCTGTCAGACGGTTGATCTGCGCTGTCAGAACGGCAACCTGAACCTCAACGGAACCGGTATCGCCTTCAAAACGAGCGTATTCTTTAATGATCGCGGTCTTTTCTGCTTTACTTAACATGTGTTTTCCTCCTATATCGTTAAGACCTGATGGACCGAGCGTGCCGACGGAGTCATCGTGCATCCCAGTTCAACAGCGTGTTAATCATAGCATAAACATCCCCTGCTTGACAAGTCTTATTTTCATCTGATCCTGCTTTATGAAGCGGTTTAGGAGCCAGAGGGCGCAGTCAGGACACAGGGAGCAATGCTTGTGTTTTGCCCCCGGATGAAGGTATAATAGGACAAGAGGTGATACGATGAGTAAAATTGCATGGATCGGAACCGGGGTCATGGGTAAGTCTATGGTTTCCCATTTATTGAATCAGGGCGATGAGGTCACCGTCTACAACCGGACGGCCGCCAAAGCGGAAGCATTAAAGGAAAAAGGCGCGCAGGTCGCTTATTCCGTGGCCGAGGCCGTCAAGGATGCGGACTTGATCTTCACGATCGTCGGTTTCCCGAAAGATGTCGAAGAAGTTTATGATGAAATCTTCAAAGCGGCCAAGCCGGGGGCCATTGCGGTCGATATGACGACGTCCTCCCCTTCGCTGGCGGTGAAGCTTCATCAACAGGGAAAAGAGCATCAGATCCGCGTATTGGACGCGCCGGTTTCCGGCGGCGACAGCGGCGCGGCGGCGGGCACGTTGTCGATCATGGTCGGCGGTGAGGAAGCAGATTTTAACGCCTGCCTGCCGTATTTCAACAAGATGGGCAAATCCGTGCTGCGGATGGGACCGGCAGGCTGCGGCCAGCATACCAAAATGGCGAATCAGATCGCAATCGCCGGCACGGTCAGCGCAGTGGCGGAAGCGATCGTTTATGCCAAGGCGAACGGTCTGGATCCGGAAAAACTGCTCGGCGCCATCAGCAAGGGCGCAGCCGGCAGCTGGCAGATGAGCAACAACGGCGTCAAGATGCTGCAGGAAGATTATAATCCGGGCTTCTTCATCAAGCATTTCATCAAGGATATGCGGCTGGCTAAGGAAGCGGCAAAAGCGCAGAACGTGGAGCTGCCGGTGCTGGAAATCGTGCTTTCCATGTACGAACAGATGCAGGATGAGGGCGAGGGCGATCTGGGTACTCAGGCCATCATCAAGCATTACGAAAAATAGCTTCTTTTCGACCTTCGGATGTTTCCGGAGGTTTTTTTAATGGATCATCTTGACCTCAATGGAAAAGAAGTTTCTTAATCCAGAAACTCCTCCAGTACCGTATTTAGAAGCGCCATGCCGGCTTCGGTCGGCATCAGGCGGTTCTCCGTCATTCTGAGCCAGCCCTGCCTGATTCCTTTCTGCACCGCATCCGGGTAGACCTCGCTCAGCGGCAACCCGAACTTCTGTTCAAAGTCAGCCAGCGATAACCCCCATGCGGTGCGCAGATTCATCATCACCATTTCGAACATCTGATCCCGCCGCGACAGTTCGATCGTTTCCCCGATCCAGTTTCCTTTAAAATATTCCTGAAAATTGCACGTGTTGTCATAACGAAAAGAACTCAGCTTCCCGCTGGCGCCCAACCCGACGCCGTAAAAATCGTCATAATTCCAATAATGCAGATTATGCCGCGACGCATAGCCCGGTTTCGCAAAATTGGATATTTCATAATGTTGATAGCCGGCCGCAGTTAAAACCCGGACCGCTTCAAAATACATGCTGGCTTCGGTGTCCTCGTCCAATGGCCGCTGACCGGTTCGGCCGAATTCGCTGTGTTCCTCAATCGTCAGCGCATACAGCGAGCAATGCGGAATGTTCAGCGACAGGACGTCCTTGAGTGTTTTTTTCCATTGCGCCCTCGTCTGACGCGGAAGGCTGTAGATCAGATCGCAGGAAATATTCGTCAAGCCGGCCTGCTGAAGCTGCCGCACCGCCTGACGTGCCTGAGCGAATGTATGCCGCCGGCCGATCTGCTTCAGAATTTCATCGTCGCAGGATTGCAGGCCGAGCGATATCCGGTTGATCCCGCCCTTTACCAAAATTTCGATCAGTTCTGTGCTGATCGCTTCCGGATTGGCTTCGATTGTGACCTCCGCCGCCCCTTGAAGATAAGGCTGAAGCAAGTCCAGCAGCCGCCGCAGCTGATCGAGCGATAAAGCGGTCGGCGTGCCCCCGCCGATATAGACCGTTTCCATACCTTTGCAGGGCACCCGTTCTTCCAGTTCTCTGGCCAACTGCGTCAAATACTGATCAGCCAGTCCGGCGTGGTAGCGCACGCGGGTGAAATCGCAGTACGCGCAGATTCCCTGACAAAAGGGAATGTGAACATACAGCGCGCGATTCTCAAAGGTAGCGGCGGCGCACATCGGCAAACTTCTCCCGGATGACTTCCTCTGCGTCCCATCCCTGATCAATGCAGATCGACATCGCGTATATCAAAACGTCGGCGACCTCGCTTTTCACGGCGTCCCAGTCCGGCGTTTCCTCGGTCTGAATAAAGCATTCCAGCAGTTCCCCGGCTTCGGCAAAAACCGACTTGGCTAAAATCGCCGGCGTGTCGGTTTGATCCCAGCCGCAGTCGATCCGCAGCTGTTGGATTTCATCTGATATTGCCATAACTCTCCCCTGACCTTTCTTCGCTCATTCCTATTTTTAAACCCATCAATCAAAAAAACAGGCGGGGCGCTGAAACCTGTGAAAGGATGATCCAATCGCTGAGGTTCGCCTGCCGCCGGCCTGTTTTTATTTATCGTCGTCCATCGACAGGACAGCCATGAACGCTTCCTGCGGAATTTCTACGGATCCGACCGCCTTCATCCGCTTTTTGCCTTCCTTCTGTTTTTCCAGCAGCTTCTTCTTTCGTGAAATATCGCCGCCGTAACACTTGGCCAGAACGTTTTTGCGGAGCGACTTGATATTGGTGCGCGCGATAATCTTCCCGTTCACCGCCGCCTGCACCGGAATTTCAAACTGCTGCTTCGGGATCAGTTCCTTCAGCTTCACAGTAATGGAGTTGCCGCGGGCATAAGCGAAATCGCGGTGCACGATGATCGACAAGGCGTCGATCAATTCGCCGTTGAGCAGAATGTCCATCTTGACCAGATCGCTCTTTTTGTATTCGCTGATTTCATAGTCCAGCGACGCATAGCCCTTCGTACAGCTTTTCAGCTTATCAAAGAAATCAAATACAATCTCACCTAATGGAATTTCATATTCCAGCGTATTGCGGTTCGCGTCGATATAATGCATGTCCTTATAGATTCCGCGCTTGTTCTGACACAGCTCCATAACCGCGCCGATGTATTCGTTGGGCACCATGATGTTCGCGGTGACATACGGTTCTTCCAGTCGTTCGATCCGCTGGACTTCCGGCAGATGCGCCGGGTTGTCGATCTTGACCATCGAGCCGTCGGTCAGATAACAATGATAGATAACGCTGGGCGCCGTCGCGATCAGCGACAGGTTATACTCCCGTTCCAGCCGTTCCTGAACGACGTCCATGTGCAGCAGGCCGAGAAAGCCGCAGCGGAAGCCGAAGCCCAGAGCTTGGGACGTTTCCGCCTCAAACTGCAGCGAGGCGTCGTTCAGCTTGAGCTTTTCAAGCGCGTCGCGCAGATCGTTGTATTTCGCGGAATCGGTCGGATACAGACCACAGTAAACCATCGGATTCATCTTTCGATAGCCCGGCAGCGCTTCGTTCGCCGGATTGTCCGCCTTCGTGACGGTTGCGCCGACGCTGACGTCCTGCACGGATTTGATGCTCGCTGCAAACCAGCCGACTTCGCCGCACTCCAAAGCGTTGAGCTTGACTTCCTTCGGATTGCGCACGCCGCATTCCAGCACTTCATATTCAGCCTGATTATTCATGAAGCGGATTTTATCGCCGACCTGAATCCGGCCGTCCTTGACGCGGACAAAGACGATAACGCCGCGATAGGAATCATACACGGAATCAAACACCAGCGCTTTTAACGGAGCCTGCGGATCGCCGGCAGGCGCCGGAATCTTCTTCACGACTTCCTCCAGCACATCTTGAACGTTAAGTCCGGTCTTTGCCGATATCAACGGTGCTTCCGTACAATCCAGCCCGATGACGCTTTCAATTTCTTCCTTGACGACCTCCGGCTGCGCGCTTGGCAAATCAATTTTATTGATGACCGGCACGATCTCCAAATCGTTGTCCAGCGCTAAGTAGACGTTCGCCAGCGTCTGCGCCTCAATTCCCTGCGCCGCATCCACGACCAGCACCGCGCCTTCGCACGCCGCCAGCGAGCGTGAAACCTCATACGTGAAATCGACGTGCCCGGGGGTGTCGATCAGATGGAAAATATATTCCTCGCCATCTTTTGCTTTATATTTCAGCTGAACCGCGTTCAGTTTGATCGTAATGCCGCGCTCCCGTTCCAGATCCAGAGAATCCAGGATCTGATCAACCATTTCCCGATGCTGAACGGTATCGGTCATTTCCAGAATCCGATCCGCCAATGTGGATTTGCCATGGTCGATATGGGCAATGATCGAAAAGTTCCTGATCTTCGACTGATCCATCGCCATTCCTCCTTAAACTTCTGTCCTATTATATCAAAAGCCGACCTCAAAGAAAAGCAGAACCACTCCTCAAACGATGGGAAACAGGCTGAGCTTTACGTTTTCCCGACGGATTTGCCGAGCGTATGTGAATTTCTTGCGGCCTTCGATCCAAGCGGAACACCTGCATAATTGAACTGGCATTTTCAAATTTTTATACGGAATTATAGCGGAAGGAATGCAGCCGGAAAACATTGACTTCGTGCATTCCGTTCAATAATTGTGAGGATGGTTCCTTATTTCTGCATTCATCGTCTTACTTTATACCGTAATTCTTAACAATCTGATATCAGATAATAAACGAGGATTCCAAGGTTTAAATCTTTGCGCTTGAATTCCCCTCCCTTTTGCGTAACACGTTTCTCACATAAAAGCCCAAGCGAGTTCATCGAGCTGGCTTGGGCTATTGAATTGCTTTGATTATTTTGTCTGTCTTTTTGACAGGAGATGGATTCCCTGCCTGTTTTATCCTGAAAAAACAAGCTGCGCCTTTCCCTTTGGCGCCAGATTTCCGCCGGATTCAAGCTTTCGTTTTTACTTCGGCAAAGCTTCGCTTTCCTGCGGAGTGCCGGTTGGATGGGCAATCGCTTCAAACTGACAGCCGATCAGCTGCTTGCCTTTGCCATTGTAGAAATCTCTGGCACTGACCCGCTTTTTGCCTTCCATCTGCAGCTCAGTTACGATAAGCATCCCTTCACCCGCGGCGACCTGCATCCCGGTTTCGTCAAAACCGAGGATGGTGCCGCTCGGCTTTCCGGACCTCTCTTCGCGATAGCGCACGCCCCAGAACTTCATTTTCTGTCCGGCGATCACGCCATAGCCTACCGGCCAGGAGATCAGCCCGCGGATCTGATTATAGATCTGCCAGCCTGATTTAGAAAAATCAATCCGCTCCTGTTCTTTCGTGATATTCCAGGCGAAGCTGACCTGCGTTTCATCCTGGGGAACCGGCGTAATCCGGCCTTCGATATAGTCCAGCAGACATTCCTTAAGCAAGGCCGCGCCTGCCGCCATCAGCTTGTTATGCAGGATTTCCGTCGTATCTTCCGCTTCAATCGTTACTTTTTTGACCGCCAGCATATCCCCGGCGTCCATTTTCTTTACCATCTGCATGATCGTCACGCCGCTTTCCGTTTCGCCCTGAATGATTGCGGTATGAATCGGCGAGCCGCCGCGGTATTTCGGCAGCAGTGAAGCATGAACGTTAATGCAGCCGTATTTCGGCGCGTTCAGCACGGCTTCCGGAACCATCTGACCATACGCGCAGGTAACGATCAGCTCCGGGTTTAACGCCAGCACATCCGCATACTCCGTACGGATCTTCTCCGGCTGCAGCACCGGCAGCGCCAGCTGCTGCGCCAGAGCATGCACCGGCGTCGGCTGCAGCTTCTGCTGCCGCCCGACCTTCTTGTCCGGCTGCGATACGACCCCGACCAGTTCGACAAACGGCAGCTCGGTTAACGCCTGTAAAATCCCGCAGGCAAATTCCGGCGTGCCCATAAATAAGACTCTTGTTTTCAAGAGGCATCCCTCCTTTTTCGTTTACGTCAACGATTATACCATAAACAAAAGGAAGATGCGCGGTTCATTGGCCGAAAGCCGAGGTGATCATGCGCACGGAACCATCGACGACGCGGATGACCATCTCGGAAATATTTGCCCCCAGCTGACCTGCGGCGTTTTCCTGAATCTGATACATCGAGGCCCGGTGAACGGGCGGCTCAATCACTTCTTCCTGTTCAATCTGCCGGTTGAATTCGTCGATCCGCTGCTGGATCGTGGATTCCGGCTGCTGCTGATTGAGCGTACTGCCGATACTGACGACGATTAAAATCAAAAAGGCGTCCAGAATAAACCGTTTCATTCGATCCCTCCGTTCGTTAACGCTTCGACTAAGATCCGTAAGGAGTGGCGGACTTCCTCCGTGCTGTTCTGGTCCGTTCCCAATTCCAGCAGCACCATGTTCTTGGCCATATCCTGATTGTAAACAGACTGCCGCTGGAAAACTGATCTCATTATACCCGGCATCACCTGGTTGATTTTGTCGGTTAATTGCCGGGAATGTTCCATCACGTGAGCGGCATTGGAAGATTTCATGCCGACGACAAACATCATCTTTGCATAAGTGACCCCGTCGCTCTCCAAGATGGAAGCGGAACGCGGCGCGGAGTCGCGGTGCAGGTCGATGACCAGATCAAAGCCGCCGTGTTCGGCGAACGTATCGTTGATATGACGGCGGGAAATCGTATATAATTGGTTGTATTTCAGCCCTTCCTCCTCCGCTTCACGCAGGAAATTCCCGGTCTGAAAATAAACATAATAACCCTCTTCTTCTAACATTTTCGCCAGCTCCATGCCGATTTCATAGGTCGTCGTACCGTCGCTGTACGTTTCCGACTGATGGGTGTTATAGATGTAAACGGATTTTTTCTCCGGTTTTTCTTCCTTTTCAAATTTCGGTACAAACGGCTCGTTGACCACGACCTCATCAATTCGTTCCACCGCCTGTTTGAAGTCCGGCAGCAGCGCCAGCTGTTCCTTGATCGAGATGCGGTCCAGGTCGATCACCGGATGCAGGATCGACTCCAGCACCGAGGTTTTATTCTGCGAAAGTAAATCGCGGAAGCCGCTAAAGAATGACGTCATGACGAGAAAGGCCAGGATCAACAGACATTTGAGCGTAATTTTCAGCTTTGTTTTCAAGGAAAAAAGCCCCCTCTCTTTCCGCAGTTTATGCGGGGAAAGGGGGGCTCATGACTACATCTGGGAGTAGCGGGGATGAAGCACCTGATTGATCGCTGTCGAAATCACTTCCGTCAAATGCTTGACCTCCTCATCCATTTCTTTGGGCGTGACGACCATCTGGTAGGATTCCTGATAATGGATATGTTCCATCACCTTATCATAATCATCGCATTGGATCGTCGAAAGAACCTGATCGATCAGCGCTTCAATGCTGACGACCGTGGCGACGCCAATCGCGACGACGGGAGCCTGCACCAACTTTTCGTTGAGCACTTTGCGGTGATTGCCGACCCCGCCGCCGGGCTGAATCCCGGTATCGCTGATCTGGATCACCCGGTTGATCCGTTCGATGGAACGGGTTGCCAGCGCGTCGATCGCGATCACAAAGTCGGGCTTAAACTGCCGGGCGACCGCCTGGACAAATTCCGCGGTCTCCAGACCGGTCTGCCCCATTACACCGGGAATGATGACCGCGACCTCGCTGGTTCCCTGCGCCAGTTCTGCTTCATTCAGCCGATGCAGATGAGCCGTAACGATCACCTCGCGGGCCGCCATTGGACCTAAAGAATCCGCCGTGATTTCCTGATTGCCCAACCCGACGATTAACGTCCGCGTCCCAGTACACTTCAAGCCCTCAACAACCTGTTTCAAACAATCCGCAGTCACGGCGATCGCTTCCTTTCGCTGAGTTGCGTCGTTCAGGTCGTCCAGCTCAATCGTGATATACTCACCCGGCTGCTTTTCAATTTCCTCGCACGGATGGTGAATTGAAATATGATGGGTCGTGATCCCGCGGTAACTTTTCTTTGTATGGGTAAAATTCTCATTGTCCTGTAAATCCAGCACTTCTTCATAGGCCAGATCGGTTCTGTGTTTGCGCATACGCTCACCTCGGACTTAGTATGCGCTGAAAGAACGCCGGTTATGCGTCGGATTCCAAAAGAAAACAATTTGTTTTTACCGGTTCCGGCTTGTTTTCTTGTCACCTTTTTCCATTAGTGTTTGCATTTTCACCTTCCTTTTGTTATAATTCTTAAGGTATAAATGCGGAGGAGGTGTCAGAATGCCAAACATCAAGTCTCAGAAGAAACGTTCGATTACTAATTTAAAGAGAAATGCAGCGAAAACTGCGGAAAAATCCGCGCTGAAGACGGCGATCAAGGAAGTCCTGGTTGCGGTTGAAGCAAAGGATAAGGAAAAGGCAGTTGCAGCGTACAACACTGCAAATTCTTTATTAGATAAAGCCGTTACCAGCCATCTGAAGCACAAGAACTACACAGCGCGTCAGAAGGCTCGCTTAGCGAAAGCGGTCAACTCTCTGTAAGATGCGAAAAAGATCCGGAATCCGGATCTTTTTTTATGGGCTCTTTCAAAAATAGTGTTGGTGAGAGAAAAACCGAAACAAGAAAGACGCAGA